>Ga0209090_10000675_pt1 | contig 21432 bp, 33 predicted proteins | sample ArcticOcean_MG_C_9_FD_187432 | JGI IMG/M metagenome (GOLD analysis project Ga0209090, IMG submission 187432) | Marine microbial communities from western Arctic Ocean - ArcticOcean_MG_CB2_152 (SPAdes) (version 2) | ecosystem: Environmental > Aquatic > Marine > Oceanic | place: Arctic Ocean... | reverse complement strand
CTGGTGTCTTCATGGTTATCCACAGCAAAGCAAGGTCATGAAGTAATTTCGACATACTTCCCTTGCATCCTGAAATGTGGGGTGTGTAGGTTATGGTATAACTGGGTTATACGCACCGACTTTTGTACCACATATCGTCCTCCACCACATCAAACTATCGGTTCCAGTCACCGACCTACTTGGTATCGTATCCCTATTTGAGGTAACTAGTCCTCATTCTCATCATAGAAGGTATAAGTAACTACTAGTGTCGGTTAAGACACTCGTTCAAAAACTATTTGGTTTTTTTCGTCTTTGGTTTTGCCTTACGGTAGTTCTTGGTCTTCACTGGTTTGAAGTCTTTCAAATCCGACTCGTCCGATGGCACATCCAGCGGGTAATTGACCTCGACCTTCTTAGGGGCTCTCTTTTTGTAAACTTTCTTTTTAGACTCGTCTACATTTGGTGTTGATTTGTCGTCTGCAATAAATCGACCCTTGTCGTCTCTTGCTCTGACCCATTCCCATCCAAAGAAGTCTGTGATGTTATTCCACCATCCCATGATATTCTCCTACTAAAATGAATACTCGATTCCGAATGTTAGTGAGTCCACTGCAGTGTCTTCCAACACGTTCTGTCCTACCAACATATAGAATGTCGTATCTTTAATTGTCTTAGCACCTCTCATCATATAATATGAGTCGTTGCCCTGTCTATCGAATGTCCCATAGATGAACTTTGCGTCCACCAATGGTACGAACCATAGATCATAGGTCACTTCACCATATATGTCATGAGTGTCTAAGTCCTGAAATCCAGTGATGGACAATCCACCCACTGAAACTGATGCGTATACTTCTTCAACTGAATCGTATACACTATCCCACACATATCGAATGTATCCGACATCTAATGAGACATTGTCTGTTATTGATAGGTCATATCCACCGTAATAGTTGAGTTCTCGTGATGTAGTCTCTCCTGTAACGTTGACCTCGGAACCCCATACCCCTAGGTATAGACCTTCCGTCTCTGCGTGTAAACCGAATGATTTAACAGGTTTGCCTGATTGAGATTGACCTCTCCAAATGTAGTCACTTGAGTAACCTACAAATCCACTGACATCGGCAAATGTCGGTGTTGAAAATAGCATTAATGATAATGCTGTTAATAATAATTTATTCATAATATATCCTTCCTATAGTTATTTATTGTTGTTTAAAACGTATATTCCCAGCGACACTGATACGTTCACCCCCACAATAGAAGGGGTACACTGAGTGTCTCAACCAACTAGGGAAGACCAATAGGTCACCCTGCAGTGGAAAATGACTGAATGTAGACACGTTCAAGAATTGTGTCTCTCCGTAATGCAGTTCAATGTGACCTGCCGTGGGTGAAACTGGCATTGGCCCGGCAGCAGTAGGGGCCTCTTTATTCGTGTCGTATTTGTTGTCGATTGCATCTTCATATTTTACAGTGTTCTTAGTGTAAAAGACGAAAGAGAATAGACCATCATGTGAATGAATTGGATTAAACTCGGCATTGTTTGCTACGTTCACCCATAGCCCATCGATTTCTAGATGTTCTTTGGGTATGCCTAGTTGACATTGATCTACCAGTACCATAATATGATTCATGATATGATCTTTTGTGTCATCGGTGACTATATCTTCAATAAGCAACTGTTCTTCTACTCTTCCTGCAAGTAGTCCACCAACATTGTGTTCTTTCGACCCTCTCCGTTGCTCTATACAGTCGGTTACATGACCTAGGTGGTCAGGGTCGATTGCGCCAATATATAGAGGTGGCCCGAATGGACTGATCACTGGCTGATAATAGTTGTCATCATTCATAATATAGTGTCTCTCTTATACTGCTTTAGGTACGTACTCAATTTTGACTAGACCCGACTTGGTACGTCTGTCCAATTCATTCTTCACCTTCTGTTTTAGTTTCGATGACTTGGGGTCATTGTATGCTTTCAATAGTGTTTCTATCGATTGACATTTCATGTAGTGGTGAACGATTGTTTTCTTGGTTGACCCTCGTGCAACGGTCACTGAGGTTGGTGCAAATTTAACTGGCATTTCTTTCCCCTAGATTACGATTAACAGTTGCACTAGCTGTATCGCTAAACTGATTGCTGTTATTGTTGTTAAAATCTTCAATATTGTTATTTGTTTTCTCATTATCTTTCCTTTGATGATATAATAGACTGCACTGAGCCCCACAAAATATGTGGAGACGGTCTTGTGTGTGGTACTTGATCTCACTTACTGGAGTCATTGCCTCACACACTGAACACCTCAATTGTCCATCCATTTTATTTTTTATTTTATGACAACCTTAGCAAATGTAGGGCCGTCTGTTTTTTCTTCTGTTGGTTGATCATCATCACCGTGGTGGTAATTATCACTGTCTTGGTTTTGGTTTTCATTAAACCAAACACCCAACATCCATTTTTCCCCTGCAGTAATAGGTAACACTCCCACGCTTCTCAGACTAGGATTGTTAACGATTAACATATCTCCAACTTTGTCGTTGATGATACTGCTGTCTACCACTAGATTACCTCCATGGTAACCCTCCGATAGATTGAATAACACTAGACCAGTGTCTTCTTCTTGGGATGTGTTAAATTCATATGAATCCACTGGATAGCATATGATCTGTATATGACTAGGCTCTTCGAAACACTCACCATCGGGTAAAAAATCTTCTACCCAAGAATAAATCTTTTCGAAATCGGCATCGCCTACTTCATCGGGGACAATGTTGTACACCTCAATCTCACTATGGTCTACCTTAAACCTAGAGGTTCCACCTTCAATTTCGTCTTGATCTTCTGTGAATGCTTGTCGTACTGCTAGTGCTATGACTGCATTACATTGCTCTTCGTCTAGTACTCTGTTACCGAGTGTTAATATATTATCTTGCATTAGTTATTTCCTGTTGATGGGTGGAAGAATTGTACTTGACTGATTCTCCAGTTATCTCCACTATATTTAGTGTAGTCTCCGATATAAGCTCCGTGCAATCTATTGCCTGGGAATACAACACATCGATTGAATTTAGCAGGGATGATTGTATTTAAATCAAAGTCGTCTTGACATGGGTAGAGTAGTCCATGGTGTTCATCGTTAGATATCCACTCGCCATCATAGACTGCAGTTCCACCACTCTCCTGTTTATCCAAATAAACGAGCATGTTTAGTGTTGCAAGTTTGTCGGGAGTGTCAAATGACGAATCAGTGTGTGGGTAGTGTTGAAATGCAGGGTCGAATTGAGTGATCGTTTGGAACACATTGAATTCGTGAATCATATCCCAATTGTATTTTCCCTTATGGAAATGTTTTCTGCATATGTCCAATAGTCGTTCCATCTCACCAAAATATTTTCTAGTGGGGTGGCCGACCTTATCAACGATTCTGCAATCATTGTAGTCAATTCCGTTAGGGGATTCTCTCTCCGTAGAGTATTTCCACATTGGGAATTGACGAGCCATGAGGAAGTCGTGTATGTCTTCAGGATTCTCATAGAAGTTGTCTATGGTAATTGTCAACCCATCAAATGTGGGCTCCCACTTTTCAGACATCTTGAATAGTTCATCGTGAATGTATGTTTTACTTACCATGGTTTATGTCCTCTTGAAGGAAGTTATAAGACATGTCTCGTCCTGTTGTATTATTGTCTAAGTCTGTCTTATGCCATAAATTAAACGATATACTGATACGTTCATATCCAGTCTCTATACCGTCTCTTATAGAGGGTACTGCGTGTTGTAGGTAAGAGGGCCAGAGTAAGAAGTCACCTGTGTTCGGGTATACATTCATTTCTGACTCAGTTCCATTCGTACCATTAAAATCTATATTGTTCATCCCATCTCTTTTTACAAGACGATCAACTTGTTGTTGACCTGACAATGCCATGATTGATGGTGATGTGAACTTAATCGGTTGTGACCCTTCGACTGCCTTGACGTAGTATGTTCCACTCATCTTACAATTGGTATGATTGTGTGTCTCATGATGGTGTTCACCAGTGTACACATTAACCCATGCAAATAGATGTATGTCATTCCTTGATAGGTGACTCACTGGTATATTCAACATATTCTGTATGTACGAGATATAGGTGTCCTTACATATATCTGAGAAGTCCTTGAACCATTCTAGGTTGTGGGTCTCTGTACGTACATCCTCATCAAAATAAGTCGTGTAATTACGTCCTAGATCGTGTTCTGCACGTTCTTTAACCTTACTGACTAGTCGTCTGCAATCCACCGCAATGTGGTCATGAGGTAAGTTGAAATGTCCCCTTAAAAAAGGAGTAGCAAATACTGGTATTATCTCACCATCAGCTGGACGAAAATCTATCGAGGGTGAGGTATTTTCTACACGTTTAGCAGCTTCAAGATCATCTGATTCATCAAACTCTGTAGGTGCAAGATATCCTTTTTCATCCGTATTTGTTTCATTAAATGTACTTTGTACATTATTAGAAACATTTTGGGGTGGTATCATACCCTTTGGTCTCATTTCTTCTTCACCTCTGCACCTATTGCTGGTTCGTCTTTGATGGTCACATTTCTGTAATATACAATGACCTCACCTACTTGTTGAATGTAACGTCTGAGTTCTTGGTTGTTCTGAATCATCACCTTGTAGTCACCAACAGTTGTTGCAACAAATACGATGTCACCACTATTCTGTTTCTTCATCTCATCGATGAATCTGTCAAGGTAAGTGTAACCAACTGGCCACTCGGGATTCTCTCTGTCCTTCAGTTCACAAGACTTTGGTCTTTTGTCTTCTACCTTCTTACAGTTGTTTGCAATTCTAGCTTCGGATACGACAAACCATTTAGGTGCTGTCAAGTCTAAAGGTCTTGGTAATGTGGGTTGGATGATTTCGATTTCGATAGGTTTACTGACTATCTCAATCGTCTTCGAGTTAAATAACGAGCAACTACTGACCGTTAGTGCTAGTGTCAAGATCGCTAATGTTCTTAGTGTCATTTTCTATTCCCTCCAATACTTCAACCGTTCCTTTGTTAAATCTGAGTTCCATAAGGCCTGGTTTGACTTGTGCCAGTCTCTCAAAATTATGTTTTGATAGAATTTCTAAGTACTTTGACTTTTCTGCTTCTATCGCATTGTTCCTTCGAGTCATGTTCTGTAGAGAAGCAGTCTGTACTGCAAAACTCTCCTGTACCACTCTAAGTGTTTCTTTCTGTTCTTCTACTGCACCTTCTAACTTAATGTTATTTCCAGCAAGTATTTGGTTCTCAGTGTAGAGGTAGTAACTACCCAATCCGAGAACAAGTATGATTCCAATCAATAACTGATTCATTCTATATCTCCTCTATTTTATAGTCTAGGCCTGATGATGATCTAATCTCAATCATCTTCTTGGTTTCCCAATCTCTAAACTTTAAATGTTTTTCTTTTTGTATAATAAGTTTACGTGCAGTGTAAACGGACTTATACATTTGTCCACCCACAGTGCTTGATTCCCTATACACGGTTATTTGGTATTCTCCTACGAAGAGGTTGTGTATCCACCCTGCAAATCGTTTGCAGACACCCCATAAGCCTTTACCGAAATTCTTTCTACGCATTGTAGTCACTCCATCCTGTCAATATTATTTTCTCTCCACTCAATGGTGGATTTCCCCTGTGGACGTGAGTAAAGTGTGCAGGCCACACTAGTAACGTCCCTCTTGTTGGTTTAAATCTGCATCGTTGGTGAAGGAACTCTGTCTCCCCACCTTCTTCTACATCATTCATATACAACATCCATGCAAGAACACGATGTTTTGTTATATGTGAGTCTTGTTCATAATGCCATATATGATAACCCTCACCCTGCAGTGTCTTTTGTATCTTTCCGTCCACTGATAACAATTCGATATCGTCACGCATACCATATGCTTGTTTATACATCGGTATAATTTCATCGTTTAGTTGTTGAAAGAATTCTGTTTGGTGTAATGCTCTAACAGTATCCTTTAGTTGATGACAAGTCTGAAATGTAAAGGATTCGTCTGATTTTTCTAGGATATCATGAGATAGGTCGTAGTCCTCTCTTCGTGAGGTGTGACCAAGTGACGAGTAATATTCGAATGTATCCGTGATATTATTCATTAGTTCTTCATCTATTGCATCGTGAAACACACCTATGTGATCACCCCGCTTTTCAAACTCTGCCATAATTATACCTATATGCAACAATACAGGGACATCTTCCCTGTACTATTATTTAGTGTTGTTTTAAATTAACTGTTTCTTAATGCCTTCAACTGGTTGATTGTATCTTCTGCACTTACGTGTAGGATACCTATTCCACCATGTTCAATCCATGAATCAAGGTTCTTCTGTCTGTCGTCAATGAGGACACTTCCTTCCATTGCAAACATTCCTTTCTGACTACCTGTCATGGTGCAAGTGACAACAACTGTTGGGGACACATATTCTTTAATCCACTCTTGTTTGTCCCAAACTACTAATTCTCTATTGACAACACCAGCTGCAGTGAGTATTTCCCACGGTAGGTTGGTGTGCCTAATGTAACCAACTAAGTCCCACATGTCGGCCATAGGTGGTAGACTTCTGAACAATCTCTTATTCGTCAACTCTTCTTTTCTCTCGTCATAATCGTTATGACCTTGATCTGTATTAGGGAATTCGGTTCCTGTTAAGGTCTCCACTCCAGTATTAAAATCTGCCAATACTCCGTCCATGTCTACAAATATTCTTTTCACATTTTCTCCTTTATTTAACTCTCTCTTTCTCTCACTCATGTAGCTATTATAACACTATTAAGGGCTTGCTGTCAAGTCTTTTCTCAAAGATTTGCCGAGCAAACGTTAAATGCTTCTACTCCTGTAAAGGACTGTAGTATCACTGAATAGTTAGAGAAATCTCGTTGCTCACACTCTTCTTGGGTTGAATTTGTATGAGGGTTGTATCTATATCTCCACTGACCTTTAGTGGAATTTCCACTCTCTACTATTAGGACATCTTCCGTATAAAGTAGGTAAACATTACCATCAACTCCTGTCATGGTCATATCGATGGCCGTTATGTCGTTGTATATCTGTTGTAGATCAGCAGGGTATCTCGTTGACATAATCAATGGTAAATCTATGTTGAAATATGGATTGGAACTGTTCCTCATTTGCAGTTCAAATCCCTCGTATACACTTGAACTTCTTTCAATTCTTTTGACATTTCTTGCATCCTCATCGACAGAGTACTCTAGTACTGCTCCTTGATTATATGCAGGTAGAAATCTGATAAAGGTTTTGTTCCAATTAGGCCCATCAAGTTCTATTCTCTCTTCGATAGAGATATGAATTAAATAGTTGTTGACGATGGGTGTATCATTACCCCATTCTTCATAGTTTTCTGATATGAGTACTCTAGAGTTTGCTTGTAGATTTGCCATAGTAATTTCTATGGGTAAACTGTCTGAGTCTAGTATCTGTCCTAGTGAGTTTCCTCTGAGATCATAGAAGTTATGTCGTCTGTTGTATCGGAAGTGTTCATCCTCTAGTGTCGAGACGGTCTCGTTTTGTATATCGAATGTAACATCTGAGAATGCTTGATTGGATAGGATAAGTGAAATGACGTTGTCTTGAAGCATTCCTCGGAATCCCATATTATAGGTCTCTTTAAGTACCCCTTCGATCTCGTGTAGTGTACCAAGGAAATCAACGATCTTCTCACCGATTGCTTGTTGGGTAGTGTCATTGGATGCAATGAAATCATCATAGAAATACATCCTATTGATATCAAAGTTTTGTTCTAAGTTGTATAGAAAGATGTTGACTTCATCTTGAATATCAGAGGCCAGTTGATTTGCAATTGTACCACACCCATCTGCAACACTGATATTCGATGTTAGTTTATCATTAATAGACGCTGTTAACATCGTGGTGAATGGAGTGACGTTTGCTTTGGATGCACTGTTTTCATGAGGAAAATACATCATGGTATAGGCAGTGTTTACATATCCTCGGGTTGAGTCATATGCACCTACTGGTACTTCTGCAACTCTAGGACGGTTCATTCCACACGTCTCAGTGAAGTTAGTGATTGCACCGAAGTCTGATTCAGTGAACTCATATTCATAGGTAGTTGAGTTGAAGACTCCCGAAGGTTCTCCCTCATCTTGAATCAAGTTAAAATTGAAATCAACGAAGACATTTGCACCCTCTACGTATCCATCGATGACCAATGTCTTAAACATCGGTGATGCACTAGTAGATACGGGGCTTGGTAATTGTAATTGTGCTAGTTCGGGAGCAATCTCATTGACTCCACCACCACACGCGACTAAACCAGTAAGTACTGGAACTATTAGTAAGTTTTTCATTTAATACCTCTCATGTATACTTCTATTATACACGTTTTAGAGGGTTTTGTCTAGGGGGTTTTACTCGTTAAGTCGGTATGCGAGGGCTTCTGCCTCTACCTCATCAATGGGTTGGTGCATTATCACTTGTCGAACATGTACCATCTCATGAGCCAAGGTTATGTACCTTTCCTCATCAAACTTAACAAACATCTCCATATAGATATTGATGTTTGCCTTATGGGGGTAGTCTAGGAATCCCTGTCGCCTGTCGGGATGAGGTAATCTGAATATATTTAGTATAACCTTAGAATCTTGGATATCTAACATTCTTGCAAACTCTACTGCTCTGTTTCTTAGTTTCTCATTATTACATAATATATTCATAATTAAAACACTGGCATAGAGTCATCGGATTCATAATATATGTGTAGGATTGTATACAGGCTTAGGTCGATTCCCATCCGTTCCTTCAATTGTAGTGTAAGTGTAGTCATGGGGTCATGGGGAAAACACTTCTCTGCAGATTGCATTTCTTTATAGTTCAGTGCAATATTAAATTTCCTAGCAGTGGATTCTCTAGTTACATGGGTGTCGGGTAACCAATTACCAATACGTCTGTCCTCTGGCTGGTTATCCCAGTTTGCTTGAAACTCTCCTTCGAAGGGATTTCGTCTAACCGTAATACCTTGTACTCTACTCATGGGTAGTTAGTCCTCGTATTCCTCAAGTTCTTCCATGTTATCCTCATCAACATCATGTCCACAGAATGGGCACACATCAATAGAATATTGATATGAATCCATCTCGTGTATAATATCACACTCCGATTTACATGATTCACAAAATAGTTTAAATTTCATCTTGAACTTTATCTCCTATTATATCTTTCCAAAGGTTTTCATACGATTTAGGTTTACCATCAATTGTAGCATATGGAAGTTCTCTTCCGTTAGTGTCTTCAAGTGTAAAGTCTAAATGCAGTTCCTTAAATCGAACCTCGTTCAGTTGGATATCGAGACTCAATAACATATGTTTGATTCTGTCGTCTTCCACCCCCTGATCGATCTCTTTGTTTAAGTATGCAATGTATTGTTTCATCTCTCAAAGACCCATGTTTCCAATTCTGTAAATCCACCAATTATCTCTCCGTCCATACGGATTTGGGGAAATGTTCTAGCTGTAGGGAATGACTCCATTAACTCTTCACGAGTAAAGTCTTCACCTAATTGTTTATATGTATACGAAAGACCTTCTCTCGTACATAATGCCTTTGCTTTATCACAAAAAGGACACGATGGTTTTCCAAATATTTCTATCATAATTCAAATCCGTTAAATGTGTTGTCGTCTACGTCTTGTTTAATACCGCCAATCAGGTACGATTCTATCTCTGTCTCTTGGGGTGCGTTTTGCAATCCTCTACTATTGAACCAATGGTTAGTCCACGGTAATGGATTGTTGGTTGATGAGATATCGAATATCGGTTGCATTCCAATTGCACGTAACCTTTTATTGGCAATATACTCCACGTAATTCCCAAGTAGTCCTGTAGACAATCCGATCATCGACCCATGTTTGAATAGAAACTCTGCCCACTCCTTCTCTGAGTCAACAGCATCTTGATACATGTCATACACTTCTTGTTCACAATCTTTCATCACCTTATTCATAACACTATTGTTCTCGTGTTTTTGATAACACTTAAGTATGTGTTGTGTGATTGCTAGATGTTGTGATTCATCTCTTGCAATCAGTGATATGATCTTTGCACTACCTTCCATCATCTTCAGTTCTCCGAATCCGAATGAACAAGCAAATGATACGAAGAATCTAATTCCTTCTAAAATGTTGACACTTATCAATGCAAGATACAATGCCTTATATAGGTCGTAATCTTTAATGTCTTGACCTATCAATCTGCGTCTACCTAGATCAATGAACTCATCATACTTTTGGGTTACTGCTTCGGCACGAGCAACGATTGCTGGTTCGTCCAGTATGGTGTCAAAGATTTCACTTGGGTCACTATAGATATTCTTGATGATGTGCGTATAACTTCTTGAATGGATTGTCTCCATGAAATCCCATGTAATGATACACGATTCTAATTCGGGTATTGTGACGAATGGTAGGAATGCAATTGCAGGAGCTCTTCCTTGAACACTATCGAGTAGTGTTTGGTATCTAAGGTTAGAAGTAAAGATATGTTTTTGTGCATCGTTCAGACGAGCATAGTCTGCTCGATCTTTCTGCAAGGACACCTCTTCGGGTCTCCAAAAGAATGATAACTGCGTCTGAGTTAACTTGTCAAATACTGGGTACTTGAATACATCAAATCGTTGTGTGTTCAATTCCTCTCCAAAGAACATCTTCTCTTTGGTGAAATCTACATTTTTCTTGTTAAAAACTGTCATTTATTTGTTTCTCGGTTTTTCTTTAGCGAGTGATAAGTGTGTGTAATTGTTTACGAAGTCGGATGGTTTAAACTCGTCTATCAGGCCTCTGTTGTTCCAACTATCCATAGCCTTAACAAATTCGGGTCTTACCTTATCTCCATCTTGTTCCTCTGAGTGATATATATCGTTATACCCATCGTAGCAATAAACAGGAGCTCTACGTCCATCAGAACCTCGTTTATTTTGCATTGTTCCGTGAGGCATATTCTGTAAACTTCCTGCAATGTTCACAAAGTGAAGGAACATATGGTAACTGTGGATACCTAGGAATCTGTCTCTGTAATGTACTGCATTAGGGCCTTGATATAGTAACACATCACCCACTTCAAGTGAGATACAGTGTGCCTCTCGTTTACGTGATGGGATTGCTTGTGTTGCATCGAATAGTTCTTGGTTAGAACCATCCCAATCGACCCAGTTTCTTGAGTTGTCCACCCAAATCTTCCACGGTTTTCCATCGTCTGATTCGTATCCTAAACATATCGTTGTAGATATTTCACAAGATGGTCTGTCATGATGAGCTTTGAGGTATGCACCCCTGTCGTACTTCCTAGTGTATGCATAGGTAGGACAAAGTTTAATGTCCAATACATCATCTAGGGCATCATGCATCCATGCGTGTAGTCCGACTGAAGGTGGAAATTGGTAACATCCATCTGATTTGAATAATGAGTCTTTAGGGGAATCTTGAATGATGTCATTTTCTTTATAAAAGAAGGTTTCATACCATCGTTCATTCCTTTCAATCGTCTTCCATGAGTCTAGTGTCATCTTAATGATGTCTTTGGGTATGAAGTTCCTAAGAACCACATATCCGTTTTGCATAAATTCCCATGTCATCTCATTCGTATAGGATTGAACCTTAACTTCATCTTTAAAAAAGGTTAAAGTTTCATGTGGGTCTATAGCAACTAATTTTATGTCTTTCTTATCATATTGCACAGGCATCGCAGTCTTCCCCATCATCTATAATCTCACCTTGTGGTAAGGGTTCATCTTTAATCACGTCTTCAGTCTTACCATCCATAGTGTTTTGGTAGTAAGATGTTTTCCATCCATATTTGTAAGTATTCAGTAAGTCTTTTGCCATGACTGATACTGGTACTTCATTGTTATCAAAATTTTCAGGGTTGTAACTCCAGTTACCACTGATTGCTTGGTCAAAGAACTTCTGCATTACTGCAACGACTTTGATGTATCCCTCGTTATCAGGCATATCCCATAGTAATGTATAGTTGTTCTTTAACATAGAGTACTGAGGTACTACTTGTTTAAGTGTTCCTTTCTTGCTCTTCTTGACACTAAGGTAGTCTCTAGGTGGTTCTATGCCGTTAGTTGCGTTAGAAACGACTGAGGACGACTCTGAGGGCATCTGTGCAGTAAGGGTGGAGTGTCTTAGTCCGTGAACCTTGATTCTTGTTCTTAGTTTATCCCAATCCATTTTTAGGACATTAGGTACGATTGTATCAACTTCTTTCTTATAGTGGTCGATGGGTAATAGTCCTTGTGCATACTTAGTTCTGTTGAAGTATTCACATGGGCCCTTCTCGGATGCAACTTGATTTGATGCACATAGTAAATGATACTGAAATTGTTCGGTCAAATCATGCACCAATTGATGTGCTTCGGGGTCATCGTATTTAACCTTATTCTTTGCAAGGAAATGAGCAAGACCAATGTAACCAATTCCTAGTGATCGTCTTGCAAGAGTTGACCTCTTTGCAGCTTCTACTGGGTATTCTTGGTAATCAATTAGTTCTTCCAATCCTCTTACTGCAAGCTCACATAAACCTTGGAGTTCATCCATCTTAATGATGCCTACATTGATTGCACTTAGAATGCATAGTGCAATCTCACCTTCACCATCGATATGTGTGATAGGGTCGGTGGGAAGAGTAATCTCTTGACATAGGTTACTCATGTAAACTTTGTCTTGGAAACTACTATGGGAATTGCAATGGTCTATATTCATAATATAAATCCTACCTGTCTCAGCTCTCTCTTTCAACATAGCCGTAAACAGTTCCCTTGCACTAATCTTCGTTTTAGATACTGAAGTTGCTCTCTCATACTTTTCATAAAGTTCATCAAAGTCTTCAGTTCCAAATGCCTCATACAAGCCCGGCACTTCGTGGGGTGAGAATAGTGTGATGTCTTCGTTCTTCAAGAATCTCTTATAGAACAGTTCAGATAACTGGATAGAATAATCTAGTTTTCTAACTCTATTATCCTCTGTTCCTTTGTTATTCTTGAGGACGATGATATCACCGATCTCTTGGTGCCAGATAGGGAAATGTACTGTTGCACTTCCCCCTCTCACACCATTCTGAGTACAACATCTTACTGTAGTCTCAAACTTTTTAAGAAATGGTATAACACCAGTGTGCTGGACTTCGCCACCACGGATTTTGCTACCAAGTCCTCGGATTCTTCCTGCGTTAATTCCAATACCAGCTCTTTGGGCCACGTAACGTCCGATGGCCATGTCACTGGAAAATATGCTGTCGAGGGAATCGGCTGAGTCAACCAAAACGCAACTCGCAAACTGTCGAAGTGGTGTTCTGACCCCTGCCATAATTGGGGTGGGTATGTTAATTTTGTACGTGGATATTGCATCATAATACCTTTTGATATATTCTAAACGATTGTCTTCGGGGTAGTTTCTAAATAATGTCATTGAGATTAACATATACATGAACTGAGGCGTCTCAAACAAAGTGCTATCTGACCTGTCCTGTACTAGATACTTGTCTACGATCTGTTGTAAACCAGCATAGGTGAATGTCACATCTCGTGAGTGTTTGATCATCCGATCAATATATTCTATTTCTTCTTTGGTGTACGAATTAAGTATATCCTTATCATAAACACCCTTCTTGATGTTCCTTTTGATGAGTTCATACAGTGGTGGATAGATTGTTGAGTCTTGCCACTTAGTGTTGAATACAGATTTCTGTACTCCGAATAGTAATAGTCGGGCAGCAACGAACTGGTAATTTGGATGTTCCAAACTAATTAAATCCGATGCTGACTTGACTAATATTTGTTGAATGTCTTTTGTGGTTATTCCATCAAAGAATTGAAGACCACTGTTCATCTCAACCAGTGATTCTGATACTCCTGTAACGTCTCTACAAGCCTTCTCCACCATCTTATGAATCTTATCTAAGTCAATGTCTACCCTGCTTCCGTCTGACTTAAGTACTCTAAATGGTGCGTTCATATCTTCTTATATTCCTTAAAATTGAGTTTAGCACTTAATCCTGTGTAAGTGCAAGAGTCTATTATAGAACAGATAGTCTCACTTGTCAATCCGTTAAGTATCATTTCATTGATATCTTTTAGATCGGTAACACGTCTATCATTCCATATGCAAACTTTGTATCCAAGGTCAATAACCTCTTCAATCTTTTTGAGAATCTCGAAATTACGAGGTTCATTATCAAATACTAGTACTGCCTTCTCTTTAATCGTTGTGTCTATTTTCTTAAAATCACTGCCACCTACTGCGATTGCATTCGGTAGAAATAGACTATCTAGGGGCCCTTCGGTCACATAAATTGTTTTTGTTTTGTCCACTTTATTCAAATTGAAGATCAATGGAGCATCTTCGTTAAATCTCATCGTTAAATATCTAAGTTTAGAGTCGTTAATTGCTCTCCCACTTAGGCCTAATAATTCTCCCCTTTCCGAATAGAATGGTATTACTATCCTAGGGTCATTACCCAAAACTCTGTCCTTGTACTTATCGTCAAGGAAGGCAAGGTTCTGTGGTCTATCCGTGAACCATAACTCACTATAGTGGTGTGAAGGAACCTTTCTTGTCTCTAAATACTCTCTTGCGATTGGAACTTCCGAGCAAGGTTTCATTAGGATTTTAAGATTTTCAACTGTCATGATATCTTCATCTGTATTTAGTAATTCATGTTTTGGTTGAAACTTGAAAGTGTTACTAGAAGGCATCTTATGACCACTTGCATGAACCTTTGGTTTACGTCCACTTTCCTTTAACCACTCCTTTATATATTCTTTATGAATGACTGGGAAATGATCTTTGATGAAATTTACGGACGATGTACTTTTACCACAATTGTGGCATTTATAGACGAACGATTGTTCCACGGTGAAATGATATCCACGTGCTTTAAAGGTGTTTTTAGAGGAGTCTCCACAATAGAGACATCGGTGATTTAGGGTGTTGTCACCCTTCCACTTTGCCATGTCCAATGAGGACACGATCATACTCAAATATTTGCGTTCTAACCATAACATAAGTACCATTATACATGATACTTGTGCTATTGTCTAGGGGTTAATTACCTATGCGTCAATAATAACTTGGATTTCAACAAGGGAAGTATCCCATGATGTTTTACTTGCGTCATATCCAACTTTCTGAGCATCATCTGCAGCCATGTCAGCATACCCTTCAGGTATTACTGGTGGGTTGTCAGTCAAATGAGTTTTTATCTCTGCTGGTGTTAATGTACTAGTTACTTCTTCTCCGTCTGCCATTTTGTTCTCCAATTGGGGTTTATAAAATTACTTATTATTTAGGTTCTTCCATGTTTCTAACACGACTTTTAGGGACTTGCAGAACATATCTTTGTTCAATAACAGGTGGTTTCTTCTCTTCTATCTCTTCTTTTCTAGTCCCTATAAGACCTACACTGGTTATCAGTAGTAGAACTGCAAGAGGGTCGAATACAAAGATAAGTGCAAATATCACCCACCTTACTGCGTTGTCGAGGTACTCGGTTGCTCTATCTTGTCCATAGATTACCTCTGCAACATATTTAATGGGGCCGATCTCACCTTCTTGCATGAGTTGTTCCCTTTTGAGTGGCATCATCTCTTCATTGTATTTAACCACTTGATCTATTATACCATCCATGTCGATTGCTATCAACCCCCTTTCTTCCTTTTGTCTACGATCAATGTAGTTACGGTCTTTGGGTTGTGCAGTGTTGATGATAGTGTCGAGGCCGATCAGTCTATTCTCTAGACGTTCTAGTTTACTCTCCTCACTTGAAATTCGTTTCTCTATGATTGATAACTCTAGTGAGAATGAGTCACCCTGTAGTGTCTGTTCGATGTTTGCTTTTGATAGGAATCCAAAGATACCCAATGATGTAATTAACATTAACACTATAACACTAGTAACTAGATACCACTTCTGCCACTTGATCTTATCCCAAAACAAGTGTAAGTATGCAGCCGTTACGAGTTTACCGAACTCTAGTACCCCTGTCATGACAACCACTTCTATGTATGCTCCTGCAAATATGGTTGCAAGACCAATAACTGAGAAATATGCAGCTATAAATGCAATTGAGATTGAGGTGGCCAGGGCCAGGTAATTCAAAAAGTTCATAAATTATACGTTAGAGTTTCTTTTGATCAAGTCGAAAATCTGAGAAGGTTCGTAAACGTCCTTCCCTTTCTTCTTCTTCTTGACAATAGGCTCATGGGTAGATGTCGCACTACCTGTTGCGTTCATAGGTGCATCTTCCCACATCTTGAGATTTGCATAGATTTGTTGTTTTTTAGTATATGTCATCGCCAGTCACCAGTACCCTATCTTCTCCGATATATCCTATGTATACGAGCATTCCAAATATATTAGAATGTTCCTCATGTATATTTATAAGCATTTTCTCGGGATAGACAGTTTCGTTTTGTTCTTTTAGGGGTCTTCGAAGTCTATATGTCTTGTTAGTTTCTACTGAGGGGACATCTGCAGCTTCAGTTAGTTGTTCCATGAATACTAGATCATTGTCTTTGAGGTGTCTGTAGAACTTCTCACACAACTCTTCCATCTGATCTTCGTTTATCTTAGTCTCTTCTTTCAGTAACAACAATGCAATGGCATAGGATGCAAATGCAGATTTTCCGAATGGAACCTTTTGTATGATTCGTTTTAGGTTGAACACTAGTCTATGTAGTAAGGTGTAGGACTGTTTATCTTCTGAAGTCTCTACCTCTCTATCATAAAGTCTTGCACCCTTCTTATCTATGATGCCCAATTTATATGCATCAAAATCTGTCCACTTGGTAGTGAGCATTTTGAGTGTTCGGAAGACTATAAGTGTATCAATGATTCGGGACATATAGTTATTTAGGTTGTTTTAAACCTCTAAGTTAAGAAATGGAGCCCGCAACAAGAGTCGAACTCGTGACATCTTCATTACAAGTGAAGTGCTCTACCAACTGAGCTATACGGGCATGTTTTATAATTCTGTAAGTTTCTGTGTAAGGTGATCGTCCACTGGGATTTGAGTATCAAAGTCTAGTGTAATGTAACCTAGATACAATAACATCGTCTTAATAGATGCCCAATATACATCGTCCTTTATCTTAAATCTCAACATTCTCATGGATGCATCGAATCCGAATACATTGAGAATGGTTATAACGTGGTTTAACATAAGACGTTCTCTCAGTTCGCCACTTTCGTGGTATCTGAAGAGAAGTCGTTTGAGATATCTGAATCGCCGAAGGTCTTCATAAAAATCCTCAATGTCTTCACATTGAGGGTCATCGTAGTTTTGTAATGCGAATGCATTAAAATTCTTAATAGTTATCTTGTCAAATAGACCCATAATATATCATAATGTAATGTGTTTGTCTTTTATTTAGACAAGTGAACCGTAGACTTTAAAACTTCCTGTTTCTAACTTCTCTATCTTTAGAGATAGTGTGTACGACTCTGCACTCTTGTCAAACTCATCATGTGGGGTATCTACTGTCTTACCGAATGATTCGTTTCTGACGAAAGATATAGAATGTGTTCCACCTTCTGAGAAATCAACAACTGATTCCATCTCACGGTTTGCATCAGCTTCTGCAACTACTCTTGACAATCCAATTTGAAGTAATTTTGCTTCCATTTGATTGAATGCAGCTTCAGGATTCAAATACTCTGTAGTAGCACAATGACCTAGAACGGCATTGACTCTTGACTTGATAACTGAATCAGTAATATCATATGCTGATTGCTCTGAAATTAATCCTGATTCTGTTATAAAACTTTTAAATGTTTTCATATTCTTATCCTATTTGTGCAACACCTACACCAAGTACTTCTGCATGAGCAGCGAATACTTCGTCTGTAGGGTTCTTGTTAACTACTTCACTTGAACCTACACCTAGTGTAAATGTTCCGATTGTTACGTTTGCAGCTGTCTCGACAGTTACTAATCTTGCAGTAGCACCACTATTATGAACTCTAACTGCAGAAGTTAATCCGAAGTTAGAGCCATTGGTAGTTGAGGTTGCACATGCAGCTTCTGAACCTAATAATTTAATTTTCATCCGATTATGCGACTACTGTAATTGAACCAGCTGTAGTTCCAATTCCGACTACAGAAGTGATTGTTGATACAGTTGCTGTTCCAGCATCTTTAATAGTACCACCACTTAATGCAACAGGGTTAACACCGACTGTAAGTACATCTGCATCAGCTATAGTTGCCGAAGCAGCTGCTACTACTAGACTAAATGTAAGTTCGTTAGTACCAGTTCCACTAGCATATACTAATGAGTGTGGGCCTCTACCTGTTCCTGCTCCTTCATTACCGTTAAGTACTGAAAGTGTAGGACTTCCTGTTACGTCAACTGCTTCGTTGAATATAACTTTTGCAGATAGTGTTGAACCAGCTGCAACTCCATGTGCAGTTGAAATCCAATCGATATCAGTAATGTCAGCAGCACCAAGTGCAACGGTGAAGTTTTTCATTGCAACAAGTGTTTCAGTTCTAACTCTAGAACCTACTGTTGTTGCTAATTCCCATCCGTGTGGTTTTGCTTGTGTTCTTGTTTTCTCAGCATCAGATAACCAATTTGGTTTAGATTCTGTTCCTGAAGTGTGTCCCCATAATGCCATTTTCTTTCTCCTGTTTATCTGTTTGCGACTTTTAGTATCGCATCAAATGTTTTTTTGAAGGACTTTATATCCTTTTGTAATAATCCTAAGTATTTAGACCGTACTGGGGTCTTAAGACTCATTAATACTGTGTAAACTTTGGATGCATCTTGATGCTTAATCTTAAGCTTCTTCATATCATCCGTTCTTACGTCCGTATCCATTTTCGTGTCATCTATACTTGCAAGTTGTGTTAAGACATTTGCATCGGGACGTAATTGCATTCCCCTTGCTGTAGATGATAGGGCAGCTACTGCACTATTGACTACATCTTCTTCACTTGCTTCGGCATATTTACCACCAGCCATCTTAGATATCTTATCTAACATAGACCGTAATTCTTCTTCAGTCTTTGCCTTTGCGACTGCACGAGCAATCTTTTTGTTACCAGCATCAGACATCATTCCAAAGTCTGCCCGTTTCTCGGTCATAACCTTGTTGATCTTCTTGGCTTCATCTTTGATGTACCCAAGTCTCTTCAATTTCTCTTTGAAGACTCTGTATCTAGCGTCTACTCTATCCATTAGGACTAGTCTTCTTTATCTTCAGAGTCGTCTTCTTTGCCCTTCTTCTTGTCTATTGCTTTTTGAAGAGCAGGTGGTAATTCACCTTCTTTGACTTCTTCTTTGTCTTCTGAATCGTCTTCACCTTTCTTCTTAGCAATTGCCTTCTTTAGTGCTGGGGGTAATTCACCTTCTTTGACTTCTTCTTTCTTACCGTCTTTACCTTCTTCGTCTTCACTGTTCCAGTTGTCTTCTACGTATGCAAAGAATTCTTTCTTCTTAGCACCATCAAGTTCTGCTGGAGATGTAACACCAAATTTCTTTAATACACTATCAAAGAACTTCTTATATGCAGCGGATGACTCCACAACTTTCTTAGACGCCTCTACTAATGAGTCTGATAGTCCGAGTCCATATCCGTTAAATGCTTTGTTTATCATTGTTCCAATTCTCCTTTATCGAAGTAATCAAACAATTTTTGTTTGTTATCTTCAGTGAGCTCCATAGACTTTGCAAGTCTACCAAGCATGTTTTTTTCTGTTAGTTTTTGTACTGTTTGAATTGCTTCATCTTCTGCAACGACTTCTTCAAGTGCAGATAAGACTTCTTCAGGAGATGCCTCAACGACTTCTTCAGTGAATCCTTCTAGTAAGGAATCGATCTCGTCTGATAGCAATTCATCGTCTGTTTTCTCAACGATAGGTTGCTCTTTAAGTCCTGTACGAACTTGTTCGAGTATCTCTTTCCAATTTTCTGATTTAAAACTCATATGTTTATTTATATAATTCGGATTCCCGAACTTATTCTCCCTCGTTTATATCAAATATTCCTAGAACCCAGTTTTCACCGAGATTTTCAGCATATATTTCTGAATGACCGTGACACTTCCGTGTTGCTAACCAATCATTCTGTTCGTGCAAATCTACTTCAAACCCTTTATTGGTTTTGAACACCTCTGCATACCTACCACTATCGTTTTTATATGTGTGGTATAATTGTCTGTCTGCCATAATATATCTCCTACCAATGTATTTAGGTGGTAAGGAAGAGTTAGTCTTTGAACTTAATCCCAATCTTAGGTAAGGTATTCTCACCAAAGTTTGCATGGTCTAGTGCTTTCTTAACATCTTTATGCTTTGAAAGACCCTTCTTAAGTTTTTCAATCTTCTTGATTGCAAAACTCATAGCACCACCGTGATCGAGTGCAATTTTTACTGCTAGTTTTGCAAATTCATCAGTGACTTTGTTCTTTCTGAAGTATACAGAAATCTCTTGTCCAGTCAATTTTTGACCGTCCATATTAGGTTTTTCATTTAAGTTCTGAGACTCTTCTTTGATTCCTTTTCCTACAGCAGTATCGTATAACTTCTTACCATCTGCACCTTTTAGAGAAGTTGCATCTGTTGGGTTAGCGACTGCCTTGTATTCTGAACCTTCTTTCATACCCATAATACGTTGTGCAAGACCAACAAGTTTTTTCACATCGGAATTTTCCATTTGTGCTTTATTCTTGTCACTCACCTTTTCGTATGCTTGAGTGATAACACTTGCAGTGAACATGTCAACCATGATTCCACCGATTTTCTTTGCACCCTTAGTGTTAACGATTTCTTGAAAATCAGGTATTAGGTTCTTACCTTCACTGAGTACTTCTTCTATATTATCCATAGTGTCTCCTTCTACCGATTCGGTTCTTCTCTTCGGTTTTTGACTGTAATAGTCTTTTAAAAATTCTTTTGCTTGTGCAAGTGAAACTGGGTAGTCTCTTGCGATGTCTTTTGCTGTTGCACCTTGTTGAATGTCAAGGAATAGATCAGCCATTTTCCCTTCGTCTAGGAAGATGCCTTGTTGGATTGCAGATTCCATAACGAATGATTCATCGAAATGATAACCTTGTCCAGCAGTAGATGGGTCTCCGTATGTTGACTTACCTCGGACAACACCATCAAGTTTTCTTAGTTGTGACTTAGTTCCATCCAGTTGTACTAGTGTAACACCACCACTACCTTTTGTGAACTTGACTTTCAACTTCATCAACTTGGCTGCACTTGTGAATGCATCTGATTCGGGTTTCTGAATACCTTTAACTTGGTATACGATCTTCTCTTCATCTAATGATTCCTTAATACCGTTCTTCTTTCTCCATATAAGAACAGTTTGTGCATCATTGATTTGATCAGCGTAGTTTCCTTTACCCTCGGTGTTTTT
>Ga0209090_10000673_pt1 | contig 21449 bp, 31 predicted proteins | sample ArcticOcean_MG_C_9_FD_187432 | JGI IMG/M metagenome (GOLD analysis project Ga0209090, IMG submission 187432) | Marine microbial communities from western Arctic Ocean - ArcticOcean_MG_CB2_152 (SPAdes) (version 2) | ecosystem: Environmental > Aquatic > Marine > Oceanic | place: Arctic Ocean... | reverse complement strand
ATTATGATGACAACAAGGCGCATTGAATGAAAGCCATCCGCTTGGCGTTGTTTTCCGCTTAGGCGGCAGATATGTCAGAACTGTTTCATTGACTACACTCATAATACTATTATAACGTAGTTTTGTTAATTTGTCAAGTGTTTTTGATTAATTTCTTACGAGAATTTTGGTTATTTTATCTGTTGGATCAACAGTAGTTTTGAAACGTACATACGTGAACACGCCGTTAAAGTTTACCGAAACCGGCCATGTCTCAGTGCCTATTAGTGTCTGTGTTGCAACGTCAGCCCAAGGTGTTCCACTAGTAACTTGATTAGCTAATGTTGCTTGTACAGTAACAGTGCCTGCAAAGTTAACTGGATATATGGCAGCAGTATGTAATGCTTCATTGCCATTAATACCTGGCTCTGCACCAATTGGCTGTGTAACCCAAATCTCTGAGCTTGCATTAGTTTCAGTAAGGGTAGTTACTGTAATTGAATTGTTTGGGCCAGGTAATGCTTTTGCATTAACAAATATAGTTCCGTTGTTTTTAAAGTTAGACTGCGAATATGTAAGAACTTTGTCGCCGTCGGTTTCAACTAGGTAAACAATATAAGAAAGAAATTGTTGCTTTACATTTTTAAGATCGTTTTCGGATATTGTAAGTTTAAACTTACCTCTAGTAACAGTACTGCCGTCATCTTGTATTGTACAGTCTCGTGTAATAAGTAGTCTTCCAGTTTCATCATAAGCTTCAAACTTAGGTGTATAACCTGTGGCTACATTGACTGGCTTTTGATCTGCATTTAATAATCTAAACTGTAAGGCATTGTCTATACCTTTATATACTTCTATACCTCTATTATACACTGGTCTGTACTCCGTTATGAATCCTGCCACATCTGCGACAAGTGTGGTTGTATTATCGACTAAATATCTTGACAACAATTGCATAATGTATTTATAGGAATTAATTATCTATCCCATGTTAACAAAAGACATTGAAAATAACTTTCCATTTTTAAGTGTAGTAAATTACGGTGGACAAGAGTATGTTGGGGTAGTAATTAACCAAGATGCTAGTGTAACCAGTATGTACGTATACACAGAATTAAACACAAAAGTAGAACAACAACGGTTTCTCGAACTAGGCGAAGTGTGGTGGTGGGAGTCAAATAGAATGATTCCAATCAACATTTTTATGGCTGGTGAAATGAGAACATTTAAATATTGTATAATGACAATGAACAGCAAGGACGTAAAAGTTACTATAGGCCCTTGTGTTAATTTAAATAATCTAGCTGTTAAACGAATTAAAAGAAAGTCTGTACAATTAGTACGAAGACCTCCTAAAGACTAATCCTTATCCAAGTTTTCACAAATTAAATTCATGTGTACTACACATGCCATTGCATAGCCAACAGCATGTGCTTTCTTAAAGAAGTAATCACCATTAGTCGGTTTGATCCATACTTCCTTCATTATTGTTTCCCAATCCTTGTTTGCTAGATATCGTTTCGCTGGACGAATGATCGCTAGTGTCGCTGCTAATTGTTGTACCGAAGTAGGTTTCAATTGTTTCAATAGTTCGTCGTGCCCGTTCAGATGAAAGACTTTGTCGCTGAAGTCCTTGTGTTCCAGAAGTTGCCATAGTGGTTTCCTTTCCATTAGCTCTGTTAAATGTGCTTCGTTATTAACTTCCTTGTAAATGCTTACATTAAGAAAGTCTAGTTTAAAGTAGCCGCGTTCTTCCGCAGTCTTATGTTCTATTGTTGACAGCCCGTCAACTGGGTTATGAGGAATCTCGTTTGCATAGACTCCGGTGTTGTGTTTCTTTCCTGTATCTAATTTTGCCACACGATGTTTAATTTGTGCAAGCACAACAGTCCTGTCAGCAAAGTCAATATCAATATCAGGCATTTATATTATTAGCCTCAAATAGTTTTTTGTACTTAACTGATTTCCTTATTGCCATATCCCATTTAAGTTTACTACAACGATCTTTCATAGTAATTCCTAACAAGTGATCAAGTTCATGCAAGTAACACTTAGCACTATATCCATCAATCTTTACAGTTTGTTTTTCTAAGTTTTCGTCATAATACTCTGCAAGTATTTCTTTAGGCCTAGGTAGCCTTACATATACATGAGGAAAACTTAAACACCCTTCTAAGTCTAAAACAGTTTCTTCAGTATACTCTAACACAGTTGGATTAATACAAATGTTTGTATTGTCAGGCTTATCACCCATAACAAATACTGCTGCATCTAATCCAATTTGATTAGCGGACAGCCCAACACCGCTACTTGCTAGCATTAAGTCGACCATTTCTTTACGCAGTTCTTTTGGATCAAACCCTGGGTTTTCTAGATCAACCTGCTTAACTTTTTTATCTAAAAACTTATCTGGGTAATATAATAGTTTCATAATTTTCCTTGTTCTCTTAATTTAGCTCTAATTTGTGTAGCACTTATGTCATGTAGCTCTGTACCTAAATCATGTTCGGTAAATGTATAACCTACTCCGCGTCCATAACTAATGTCTACTATATTAGGTACTTTCATTATAACATACTCTGTGCCTCTTGTAAACCCCGCATTGTGTAGTCCTTCTTCAATGCCATCTACTACATAATCGTAACTGAAAGGATTATCGTCTTGTACAACTGTGCGGCCTGCGCCTGCATCTTCACCTACTATGAAACTTACATCGCGTACCATTATACATACTTGTCCAGTTTCAGCTAAAGCACGTTTGAATAACTCAGTATGTGCATCGTGCCACGGTTGCCATCTGCCTAGCATCTGTGCTGTTGGTTTTTGATTATTGAACATGTAACTCTTGAAACCTTTCTACAACTTTAGTTAATTGCTTATGGGTATCTGTAAACCATTCACTTACTATGTAGTCAGTTCGAATAAAATCATCAGTTGGCTTTTCAAACATTTGATTGGTATCTTCGTATTTGCCAAGTTTAATTGTGTCCATCCATACTGAATAGTCTGCACTAAATTCTTGTCTAGTACGCATTGTGGGGCACACAAAGTCAGCAACTGCAATCTTGCCGGCCATGACTACTCCATCAGATAAGTGGCGCATTCGTTGTGCTTGTCTTATTCTGCCTTCTAAGCTAAAGTCCCAGTCATCATATTCTGCTCTAACAGCATCAGCATTAATCCACACGCCTCCAATGTCTTTAGCAAACGGTTCTGCAAGTGTTGACTTACCACTTCCAGGCAATCCAAATATTAGTATCTTCATAGGCTACTCTCCTTCACTACATCTTTTACTAGTTGAACATCGCTAGTTTGTCTCTTAAACCGTACCCCCCAATGTTCAGGGTTTATCATTGGATAGATAATTTCCAATTGTTCATCATTGAACTTACTTAACATGTCTTTTCCGCTTGTACAATTAAGTATAAGCCACGGACTAATCTTGCCGTCCTTAATATGCCATACTGCTCTGTTCAAACTTACATGATGAAAATAATGATTCCATGGTGCTTGCGTCTGTTCGTCAGCCCATTCCATCATAGTCATTATACTACGTTCAAGTGCAGTTTCAACACCTTCTTTCTTAATTAGCTCAATTGCATAAGCTTCATACATTTCTTCTCTACACCAGTGATCTAACTTAACGCCACTAGTTACAACATGTTCAATATACTTTTCAGGATACAAAGGTTTTACATTAGATACAAAGCTACCAAACTTTACAAATGCATTGTAGTATGGACTCTTGTCAAACTCGTCATACGTTTTATCTTTTTTTGAACCTGCACTTAGTTTATAAAATTTATTAAATGCAATCAATCCTAACTGGATACGCTTTTCCTTACGCTGCAAAAACCGTCTCTTGGGCTGGCACATATGTACAGCTAATGTCTTTTCGCGAGTGTATCCTGAACCACAGTATTCGCATACATATGGTTTTTCAGAGTTTGACATTTTCAAAACCGTGTTCTTCTGCAAGTTGTTTAAGTTCTTTTTTTGTAGATATGCTAGCAAGTAATTCTACCTCTTTTAATTTCATATTAGGATATATTTTTTCTAGTAAAGCTGCACCTTTGCTGTTATTGCTAGTCTTCTTTTTAAAACCAATCCATTTGTGACGTTTGATTGATGACTTATTGTTATGCGTAGCACACATTAATTGCCATTGTAACTGCGGATGCTTTGCACCTAACACGTTCCAATTAATGTTATACATTTCATTTGTCATATGAATAGCATGTTCCTGTGCCGCTCTATCGCCTTCAACAGAACTAATCCATCTATTCAATAACCAGTGACTAACACTCTTACGTTGTTCAGCATCAAACTCTTTCCATAGGCCTTTACTATTTGTGTCAATACCTGCAAGCTGTTCTGCTAAAGGTAATTTTTGCTGTGCCATTCTACTAAGTCCCCTGGTGTGTTAATCTCTACGCCGTTAAATAATACTTTACCTAATGCTATTCTATAGCCAGCTTGTATCCAACGTAACTGTTCTAGTTTTTCGATATCTTCTTCAGGTGGTACGTTTAATCCATTGTACAATTTTAGTACGTGAGTCTTAAATCCATACACACCTAAGTGCCAACTTCCATATGCAAATCCTCTACCAAACCAGTTAGCATAAGAACAGTTATGTATTAGTTTAACACTATTAGGATCATCTGTCAAGCTCTTATCTGGAAAGTCGGCCCATAATGTTGCTAGTGAATCGTACTGTAATGTAAGTTCAATCTTCTTAATCATTTCTTGTGTAACGTCAGGCATGTCACCTTGGACATTAATAATTTGGTCATACTCTTGGGGAAGCTTATCAACTGCCCCACAGCATCGTTCTGTGCCGTTAGCATAATCAGTGTAATCAACAATCACATTACCTTCTGGAAATAAGCTTGCAATACGCTTGCTATCAGTAAGCACAAAGGTGTCTAAGCCCGTCATACAGCAACGATCGTACACTCTACGTATCATCGGTACATCGTTAAGCAATGCTAGAGGTTTATCAGGAAACCTAGTTGAAGCTGCTCTCGCTGGAATTAGTATAGCTGTATTCATGTATCTCTCCTACTACTTTATCAAAGTCTTCTATACGAAGCATATTTGGACCATCACTGGGTGCGTTGTCTGGATCTGGATGTACTTCTAAAAAGAAATTCCTAATGCCCAAAGCACTGCCTGCACGACATAGGCCAGGAACGTAATCCCTATTGCCGCCGCTACTGCCTCCGTTGCCGCCTGGTTTCTGTACACTGTGGGTGGCATCCAAAACCACAGGATAGTTATAATTATTAAGCATGTAATCCAAGCCGGTAAAATCCACAACCAAAGTATTGTATCCAAAGCTAGTTCCTCTCTCGGTTATCCAAACCTCTCTAGCACCTTCAGTCTTAGACAGTATTCCCTTCATATCCCAAGGTGCTAGGAACTGTCCTTTTTTAATATTAACAATCTTATCAGTTGCACATGCCGCTTGTAGTAAATCAGTTTGTCTACAAAGGAATGCGGGTATTTGTAGTACGTCTACTGCGTTGTTATAGTAAGTTGTTATGTTTGTAATATGCTCTACTGTATGAACGTCTGTGAGCGTCTTACACCCCACTTCGCCTCTAATCTCTTCAAAGTCATGTAGTGTATTTGTAAAACCTACACCACGCTTGCCTTGCATACTACTACGATTGGCCTTATCAAAACTAGCTTTAAAAATATACTCTGCGCCATACTTGTCACATATATCTTTACAATGCTTTGCAATATTCAAACTGTGTTCTAAGCTTTCGTGCTGACACGGTCCTGCAATTATTGTAATCATTTCTTTGTTTCCTTTGTCATCAAGTATATGTCAAATATCTTATTTAAATAGACAGACAATGTCTTATGTGTCTTAGCCATTTCGTTTATGTCCTGCCAGTCTCTGTATGTGAACAAATCGCCCTGTTCTTTTGCTGTAGCACGGTCCACACCATCTTTGTCACCACCAATGATCCAACGAGGTATTTTGTTATGCGGGGGGTCTCGATAATGAGCGAACACAACACCGTTGGCCCGCTCATATATCAATGCTTCTCCAGGTATCAATTTACCCTTGATCGCCATCAGCTACTCTATTTTTGAGATAACGGAGTAATACTCCATAAGCTGGTAGGAAGATTATTAAGCCTACTGCAATTTTAATTACAACTTGTGAACCTGCAATTTCCATCCAATTTGCTGACATGTATTCATCTGCACTGTTTGCAAACGCAACATAAAAGAATGCATATGTATCAATAATGTTTGCTGCAACAGTTGATACTGCTGGTGCAATCCACCACTGTTTACTCCAGTTTTCTCTTAAATACTGAAATACATATACGTCAAGAAATGTACCAACGCCGTAAGCTGTTGCACTTGCAAAGCCAATACGTAGTGCTACACTAGTCGGCGCACCTTCTAACATTACTACAGCAATAGAACCAATAATTGCTAAAGGATATGCAGCGGCAATTGTCGACCTTGCAATACTCTTACCTAACAACCTAACTGTTAAGTCAGTTGCAAGAACAACTAGTGGAAACGTAAATGCTGCCCATGTAAGTTTAATTCCAAATATTTCTACTGGAATACCTACAAGTGCGTTTGAAACTGTAATAACAATAACATGAAGTGCTACTAGTTTCATAAGCATACTTCTGTCTACGTTTTTAAAAATATTAAACATCTATAAAAAATCCTTCCTGTTTATATTGTTAAATTTTTGTACCAACAGTTCTTCTCACTATATCGTTGTGATTAAATTCTGCCCAGTACAATTCAAAAGCTACTCCATCTTCGAGGCCTTCAAATTGGTGGATCTTACCCGGTTTAACTTGAGTAAAATCCCCAGCACCAAGGATGGTTTCATCAACGAGACCACCTTGATCATCTTGCCAAACACGGACAATCATCTTGCCCGATTCAACAAAGAATCCGTTCCATTTGAATTCATGTGCATGTTCTGAACACTTGAATCCTTTATTAAATTCAATACGGTGAAATTCTAGTACACCATTAGCGTGGATTAATTCTGTTCCACCCCATACTTTTCCTGCTTTAATTCCCATCATATCTCTCCTATAATATAATCTTTATACACTTCACATGCTTCTTCGAATGTTAAGTGTGCTCCGTTCCTAATGCCCCAACTACCTGGGACAAAGCATAAAGTCCATCGTCCCTCTGTTGGGTGAGGGTTGTATGTTGAATGCAGTTGGCCTGCATTTACTAAGCTAACAATATTAGTATTAGCTTCATGTACTAATGTACAATCTTCTTTTTTAGCTAAAATATTTGAATGTTGTCTTTTTGAAAAATCTTCGTCTGGCTGTAGTTCATCACCTAACATTTCTTTTGCAGAAGCTAAGTCAGTAATAGGCTTTGCCTTATCTGACTTCCACCATCTAACAGTTCCTACACTTGGCCCCCATGTGACATTAATTTTTGCTCGGTTATCGTATGTCGCTTCGTCAGTATGGATAGGTAATTCTCCGCCGTTAGGTGGGGTGTAGAATACTTCAGTATGGTTTATAAACAACCCTAGTTCTGTATGAAGGGCATCTATCAAAGGATCTCTATATGGATTAATATCAACATGTTGTACACTGTCTGGTATAGTATCCATTAACAAATGATATTTCTTTATACCGAATGGAAGTTTTAAATGTCGGTGATATATATTTTCACCTTCTAACTTCTCATTTTTTGATACCCATCCCATAATAATCCTTTCTATATTAACTTTGAATATTCAATGACTTCGCATTGTCTAGATATGTCTTTAACAAAAAATGCACAAGGAGGTTGAGATCCTTCTGTAATAGGTACAGTTAGTAATTGGCCGTTTTTCATTTTAGGAAAATACCATTTAACATCTGTGTAAAAGTTAATGATATTTATTGGTGCAAAGTCAAACTTGAAGCCCGATAGTGGATTAAACAAGAATGCTTCAAAGCCTCTATCGTTAATGCTAGTTAATGGAAGTATTTCAATATCCATACCGCTTTCAGAACATCCTACTGCAATGCTCCAATCTACCGGCATAGTTATTTCTTGTCCGCCAATTTCTAATACCATAGCCGGCGCACTAAAACTTTCTAGGAAAATTAAAGGCACAAAGAAGAAGTCTGGCTCTTTAGGATCACTGTTGTCTAGTACACTAAAGCGTACATCATCATCAATTTGATCTGGAAGGTCTTCTAAGCTAAAGCATTTATCGTCTAATGTTAGTATTCTCATATATTAATTCCAATCTACCTTTTCTATGGTGAAGGGGTATTGAGCCTCCTTGTAGAACTTCTTACGCTGTGTCAAATGTCGCTTCGCAAACTTGCACGTAGAAGTTAAGTCCCATATTTGAACGAAGTCTTTGTCTTTTGCCTTACGGACGCCTCTGCCTATAGATTGGATAACTCGAACAAAACTCTTACCAGGTTCGAATAACACAAGATTAAAAATACGAGGAATATTAATTCCTACAGCTGCAACACCATATGTTGCAATAATAACCTTGTTAGTTCCTTCTTTAATCTCATCATAAGTATCTTTTCTATCTTTTACTTTTACTGCACCACTAACAAACGTACTGTCTGGAATTAGTTCTGCAAGCATTTGTCCTGCTGAGATTCTGTCTACTAGTATAAGTGTATTGCCTGATTGTGAGATTTGATGTAACATGTTGCCTATATAATCTATCCTGTCTTTGTTAGTAACAAGATATTTTAATTCTTCTTGATAGTTACTGTGTGCTACTGTGTCAATTAACTGTACTACATTAACGTGACAATTAGATAGCACTCCTTTGTCTTGTAATTCTTTTGCTGTAATGTTTCCGATAACTGGACCTAAGCTTGCATGAATACTTTCAAACTCAAACTTCTCCTTAGGTACAGTACCAGTTAGTCCCCAACGTATTGGAGCGTTACGTAGGTTGCGAGTAAGCAAGTTCTTAAGAACTTCTGCTTTCGCTTGATGTACTTCATCGACGATTATAGTGCTTACACCGTCTAGGAATTCTGCTAGGCTTAAAACAGCCGTGCCATCCTTGTGCTTCTTGTCGAGTATATTTAAACTCTGCCAAGTGCATATAGTGTGAGTCTTACCTAATTGCTTTCGATCTCCGAAGTACACTCCTACGTCGAGCCCACAGTTAATATAGTCTTCTTCTGTTTGTGACACTAACGATTTGTTAGGTACAATCACAAGTGACCGACCGTAAGGCTCAGCTATGTGTGACAGTGTTGCAGTTGTAATTGTTTTACCTGCACCTGTTGCAATCTGTTGTAAACTTTGCGGATTAGCAAGAAAGTTATTAATAGCTTCTACTTGGTAATCACGCAATATAATATCTTCGCCTGCTGCTGGATGGCCTTCGGGCCAAACAACGCCTAGGTCTTTCCAGTATGTTTCTGTTACTGGATTAAAGTCTAAGGTAATAGGATGCCTGTTGTCTTGTATATCAACAATCTCAACATTATTTCGTTGTAGAACATCCACAATAACATCAAGATGATTAACGTAGCCACTGCCGCCAATACCAAAAAAAGCAACCTTACCATCCCAACGTCCTAACTTATACTGAGGCATGTACTTTGCATACGGCACTTCAAATTTAAGGGCATTAGCAAGTTTCCTACGAACATCTACTTCAAGTCCTTCGAGCTTAATGTTTACTTCGTCTTCAATAATTAATTTGCAACTAGCCATATATTTTACTGTGTCTCCTGAATGGACTCATGTATTCTTCTCTAAAAACAACTAAGTCACAAGTGCTTGTAATGTAAGTGGATACAGTTCTATCTATTGCACTATCAAATGCAATGCATGTATTAGGTATCCACTCACTATTAATAAGTAATTTTGGTAACTTACTCTTACTAATATACACTACTTTAGTTGTTTTGTCAACCCAATTGTTGAGTTTTCTGTCTTTAATTAATTGATTAAATGAGTCACTTTCAGTCTCTAAAGGTGTCGTCTTGTCTAATCTAAATAATACACTCTGCTGTTCTGGGTTTAAAATATCTCTATAAAAGTTTAACATACTGTGCAGTTGCTTCTCAGCATGCATTTTATCAAGAATTACAACTAACGGAAATCGATCTAACTCCCAGAAGTCTGATAATAACAATTCTAGAGTCTGTTGTGACGGCTTATTATTATACTCTATTCCTTGCCTGCATGCTAATTTTTCTACACTAGTCATTGGATCAAAGGCGTCAATATGTTCTAGTCCGTATTTAAATTTTCTGTCTACGTACTTTAAGAAAGTATCTTTACTTAATGGTCCTACTTCAGCCTCCATTAATAACTTCATATTATCATCTACATTTTGTAATTCCATATCGTAAATACCAGGAACATATAGATGCTTATTACTACGTATTTCAGTAATAAGATTATACACTTCAGTTAACTCCTTGTCAATTTCAAATAACTTATCTTTAAATCTGTCTAATAAATTTAATACGTTAATTTCATTGTATTCAAAGAAATGTTCATGCGATCCTTTTTGATGCGTATATCCTTCTGCATTCCATGACTGGTGTGATAACTCATTAATCAACATAATATCAGATTTTTTAAAAGGAAACCTAACTTTGATTTTTGTATCTTCTACCCTAATATACTTTTCTCTGTTTATACTACGTAGTGGAAGTCTTAAAGTTTTAATACAATGTTTAAATGGAACTTCGAATACATCAAATTGTTCTTGATACGGAATTAGCTTTGTTTGCATTAGTGCAAATTGTCGGTCAGTCAATGCTGTACCACGAAAAGTTTGTCGAGCTATACTATGCATAATAGTATAATCTTCTTTGTTCAACTTGAAACTAACAGATTCTTTGGTGAATCCAGCTAGTGCTTCAAGGCAATCTTCTATAGTATCTATTCTAAGCATACTATATTATAACGTATTATAGCTTAGATGTCAAGTGTTTTAATGGTAATCCTGCAGATATTTCTGAGAGGGTGTATTCTGTATGTGCGTAATCGTTAAGCCACTGGCGTCTATCAGGCATATAAGGATTACCTATATCGTGCATAAAGGATATATCGTTGCCGACATCGTACGCTAATGAACTATTACTTACAAATGCTGGAATTCCTGCAATAATACTGTGTGAGCCAGGATTAGAACTTTCGCATACAGTAGCCCATGCATCTCTTACACCAAAATCATAATCGTCATATGTGCTTTCTAATTTGTTAGGCGTTTGTCGTATAACATCTTTAAAGTCTTGTTCTACATACTGTACTGGATATCTAGGATGAGGCCTCCAAACAATATCCATATCAGTATATTGTCTAATGTTATTAATAGTATTGCCTAACCAGGCAGTCATATTAGGCATTAGTTCCCACTGTTGACTTTTTTCATGCTGACCACAAATAAGGATATATTTTCCTGTTGTGCGCCAAGGCTTTAAAGATAACCCAAGGTTATCAGCACGTACAGAATCATTACCCACAGGGCCAAAATAAGCGTCCCTATTAATGCCATTTAATCCTACTTTCCATGTTGTTCCGCGTTGTATGCCGCCAACTTCTAATACTATAGTTGGTTTTTGTTTGAGTTTGTTATCTTTCCAAATACGTTCGTTTCCAGCCATACGGCCATTCCAAAGAACACTCCAAATAACATCAACATCGCTGCTAATATCATTGTTAGAAACAACATGACCAGCATCCAGCAAACTAGAAGCAAAGGCATCAAAAACTGTTCTACTATTGAGTGCGCCATACTGTCTCCATAAACTAAACTTCATTCCAATACGCTTCCTGCCGGCGGCTCATAAGATCCTTAGCTTTACTCCGTCCTTCAGTTTTTCTTGCACCTTTTAAGTGGTCAATCCATTTGCCTAAATCAGAATTAATTAAAGGATGTCCGCCTCCACCAGTCTTAGCTGGGTTGTTATATATGTTAGCACTGTAATCTAATACTGTTGGAAAGTCTTCTTTCATTTTATTTAAGATAGTTCCAAATACAAAACTATCATGCCATTCTTCAAGTTTAAAGATACCGTCGTCTGCTTCTTCGTATACTCTTTCAAACTCTTTAAGGAACTCGTGACACACAGGATGATTTAAGTTTAATCCGTAGAAGCCACACTCCGGCCATGTCTGTGATCCTTTGCCTCTGCCTACATAAGTGATCCAAGCATTGTCTGGTAACTGTTTTAGAAAGTCTTCGTATGCCCATGTGCTATGTACAAATGTATCAGCATCCATCCACACACACCAGTCCTTAGAGCGTTGTACAGCGTCATACACAGCATATGTCTTATTAGCGAAGCGTACTGCGTCCCACTTAAATTCCTTGTGCCAGTCGCGTGGTCTACGTGCTTTAATATCATCTGGTGGAATACCATTTGCTTTTGGAACTGCTCCCCATCTCATTTTAAACGCAACTAGCTTAGGTAACACTTTCTTTGCATCAAGTATTGTAATCTGTTCTGGGTCTGGATTTACTGGTGTACAATCTTCTGCATATACTAATAGCTTAATACGCTTGTCAATGTTAGTTGCAAAGCTATCTAAAAACCGTTGTCCGTATACATCAAGACCTTCTTGATGAAATGTTGTTAGTACTGTTATATCTTTCATAGTGGTTTGTCCGCCCATTGTCTAAGGTGTTTCCAAGCTGTGCCGGCTTTAAGTTCGTCAAGTGTCCAATGCATCATTGCCATCTTTTCAATCCAAGGCTGTCTATCAAACTTTGTTATATTTTCAATGTCAGCAAAATTATTATGTGCTACATCCTTAGCTTGGCTTCTATCTGGATCTGTTAAAAATACAGGAATTCCTTCAATAGCAGCTACTACTCCTGGACTTGAATTATGATTTACTAAGCAATGTGCAGTTTGTAAATCATGCATAATACTTTCTGAATTAGAAACTCTAACATTAGGCAGTCTGTATCTAGCAATAGATCTTTTGTGTTCTATTTGATTTTTGTCGCCTGGGTGAAATCTTACTACTATTGTTCTATCTGAATATTTCCTAATATTTTGTACTGTTCTTACAACCCAAGGAAGTAAAGGCTGTTCGTCCATACTCCAGCCACCATCTCGTTGGCAACATAATAAAATAACGCTTCCGTTTGTCTTCCATGGTTTTAACTCTAATCCAAGTCGGTATTTAATTAATTCCCATCTTGCAGGATCAGGGTTGCCGTTACAATACTCGCCAGTAGTAGGAAAGATTCCATCATAACTATATCTTAAAAACTTATTACTATTACCAGGATCTGCATATAAAAATAAATTAGCATCAACAATAAGAGTGCGTTTTCCTCTTTTTTGTTGATGTTCCATTACTCGTTTTCTAAGATCTAAATGTTTTGTATTTTTACTTCCAGGGTGAACAAAGCCTTGCATTACTGCTACGTCACAATCAACTACATTGTAATCTGTTACTATCGTGCCGTTGTCTCCAGCTGCCCATACACCTTCAATGGCGTTAACAATAATAGTTGGCTTTTCAGAATTAGTGTTGCCTGGAGGTATCCCCATCAAGTAACTTGCTACTTGTATTGTCATTGGATTTCATACTCCTTTAGCATAGGTAGCACTGTTCCAGCCACCATCTCTTGCGGGTTAAATTGACAATATCCCAACCAGTTCTGCCAACCAATTACTTTTTCTTCTTCTACGTATAACGGCGTCTCAATTTTACTTAGGTCAGTTCCACATGCAAAGTCAGCAGCATTTGGTGCTAATGTAAATGCCGGAATGCCATAACCAATTGCTTCAGTTGCAGCAATACTGTTATATGTTACAACTGCAAAAATATTATCTTCTTCGAACTGCGAGTATATACTATGCGACCTAACTCGTTCTCTTCTAAGTCCTTTATTTCTGACAATTACTTCTCTGTCAGTATATTTTTTAATTTCAGCAACAGTTTCTTCTATCCATACATCTCGATCAATTCCGTAAAACGAACAAGGCTTGCCGGATGGTGTTACTAGTAATATAGCACTACCATTCCGCCGCCAGCCTTTAAACCTAATATCTTGACTGTCAATACACTTATCGAATCTATCAGCAGGTAAATCAAATCTAGGGTTACTATGTTGCATACCATTAGGCACAACACGATGCCAATGTTTTTTCTTATTTAGATTTCCAATATATCCTGTGTCGATATAATAGTAAGGGCGGTTTTGGTATTCGCACATTTTAACAGTTTTACGCTGAGACATACTACGAAATACAACTGGTATTGTAGGATCCAAATTATCAAGGTTTTTCCAGCCCTCGATTTCTTCTGCTTGAGTACCTTGTGCAAAACAACTTACAATAGCATCTCTAGTATCAATTGCTAACATCTTAGTTTCCGTCATTCATCATATCCTGTAGTTCTTGTTTCCATTCTGTATGGAACTCGCAGTTTCTATAGTTTTCAAACCACGGTCCGCCTTCTGTGTAATGCAGTGCCTTTGGGCTACCGCCTGTATAATGTCCAACTAAGTAATTCCATTCGTGACTTAGTTCTCCAACCTCTTCGTCCATTAACCAACTGAAGCGATGTAAGTACGCTCCGTTTATTTCTGGTTCATTAACTAGGTCCATGTCAAGCCTAGCATTGCTAGGATGTCCGCAGTTAAACAACATAACACTTGACCAATTCTTACGTGGGTAAACTGTTTGTGTCTGTCCATCCATCTTAATACCTTCTTTAGGTGCATAGTCATGCTTAACACACATTACTGCATACTTGTCATCTGCTTGATCAAACAGTTCTTTGACATCTTCTAAAAAGATAATATCACTATCGCAGAACAATGCCCACCCATTAAAGTTAGTTAGTTCTGGTACGAGGAATCTTGTAAATGTAAATTCGGTACTTGCAAGTTTATCTATAGGACGAGTATACCAGCCTGATTCTCTAAGCTCTGCTTGCTTCAAAGGCTTTACAATTACATCTTTATTACGTGCTTCAAGACTGTGCTTGCATACTTGGTATGCCATGTCTTCTCTTGTGTCGTAACCTACAAATACTTTCATTAATCTCTTCTTTCTATATCTTGTTCTGTAAGTTCATCGCCCATCCAAACTTCTATAACCTTTGCTGTTTCTTGACCTACATTAATTGCTTTGTGCCATGTATTAATTGGAATATCAATACTGTCGCCTGATGTATGAGTTGTGTATGTTATGTCACCGTTTTCATATTCCAATACCATTTTTATATTACCTTCAACAACATGCCAATGTTCACTACGCTTAAAATGTCTTTGATCGCTTAATTCTTTTTTAGAGCCAAATGCAAGTTGTTTAACTTGATAGCCTTTGCCGTTGTCTAACACAGTGTATTTTCCCCAAGCACGTTCTGTACTAGGATGACTCCATTCTTTAAGAATCCAACTGCTGCTGTTAGCTTTATTGCCACCGCCTACACCAAATACAAACTCGACACCTTCAACGGACATTTCTGGAATGTTTTGTTCTGTCCTATCGCCGCCGTTTGCAAAAATTAAATGATCCTTAGGGTGATGTGCTTTAACTTGTTTTATAAAATTTATAGCAGAATCATCATCGTCCATAAATGTAAAAACTTCATCGACCATTTGTAAATTGTTTACAATGCATAGTCGCTCATTCCAAGGCATAAATGCTTTGCCCTTTTTACGCTCTAGCCATTCATCTGAATTTAGGCCAACTACTAATCGATCGCCTAATTTCTTTGCTTCTTTAAAATAGGCAATATGCCCACTGTGTAGAGGATCAAATCCACCTGTAACTAAAATTACTTTGCTCATGTAGATATTTATGTGCGTAGTTAATGATGTATATTTATTATGGTTTGTAGCAAGCTATTCCAAGATGTTTATTGTTTGGTTTATGCAAGGAGCGACAATTTATATAACCGCAAGATTCTAATAGTTGTATTAGCTGTACTGCATTATATCCACTCTTGTGTATATCCCAAGTTTCTCCAGTTTCGGCTTCTCTTTGCCATCCCCAAAATCCTCCTCGTGCATGAGCAATATTTTTACCTACTACCCACTGGTGTATATGAAAGTCCATATTAGGAAGCATTAAGTGCATCTCGCCGCCTGAGTCTAATATTGTAAGACATGATTTGAGCCAGCGTTCACCTTGTTCAAATGTTAGATGTTCTAAAAAGTGTCTTGAAAAAATATGTGTTGCAGAATTTTTTATAACATGTTTATCTATGTCCCAAGCATTACATACAAAATCAATACCTGGTAAATTTCTAATATCACAAGTTTTATAATCTGGATAGGTTGGTGATTCACCACAACCGAATTCTAATTTCATTTTACAAAAAACTTTCTAACAAAGTTTTCAATAATAATTGATACTACTTTGTTGTTAACATGCCTCGGAGTGCCATCTTCAAACAATGTGGGGAAGTCAGTATGTGCTCCTACCCAGCGTACCATTTCAAAGCTTGGCCAGTAGTATGCATTAGTTGCATTTTTATATTCGTTAAAGAATTGATCAATCGCTACACGTAATGTCGACTTACTAACACAGTCACTAATAATAGTTGGTCTGCCCATAAACGTTGCATTAAGTGGAACAGGGCTTAGTGTAAAAATAATTGTTGTGTCTAATCCTGCATGTTGCACAATTAAATCATATATACGTTTCATGTTATCTACGTTTTCTTGTACAGTACTAGTAACACATTCATGCTTGTCAGGATCAAAATACTTTGCAGGAACTCCTCTCCAAAATACATTTTTAGTAGCCTTATCTCGCCACACTTCGGCTAACCCAAATGTAACTACTACACCCTTTGTGTTTTTAAAATGCTCCAATAGAGCCTTTTGTTCGTCTTCAGGCTCCCATTGATATGCTCCAGCTGTTGGATCATTATCGTACCAATATGCATCAGTACTACGGTCGCCAGTTAATGCCCATTCAAGATATTGTCTTACAGCAAATGAATTATTAAGTCCTTCTGGAACATTAATGTAATCACTATTCTTACCATTTGCTTTTAACCAATTTCTTAGACGTTCAGCAAAGCAACTGCCCATTGTAACTACAGTGCCATCTGCAGGGAAAATAGGACTTGCAGGTCCATATTCTGCAAACACATATTCCTTTGCTAGTGTCTCTAAATCATCAAACTGTGATTTTTCTTTAGGAAAATAGCTTATTAAATTATTAGTGTGCCATTTGCTTTTCTTTAAATCAACGTTGCCTGCAGACATTTTGCCGCTGCCTTTTGAATTTGCCATTGCATTTGCTAGTCTAGCCTTAGCCATATTATATTCCCTTTATCAAATGATGCCACGGGTCGCCCCTAGCAATTTCGTCTTCGCGCCATTGGCAATAACCTAAGTTATTAAGCCACTGTTGTCTATCAAAGTATTCAAGATGCTCAAGTGTATTTAAGTTCTTGTTTGAACACTCCCACGCCATTGAACTAGGGCATAGACTAAACGTTGGTATTCCTTCACAGATACTTTCAGTAAGTGCATTACTATTGAATCCAACTACAGCATATGCATTTTTAAAGTCTTCGTATAATCCTGCGCCACCTTCAAGATTTCCTGAGCCATGCATGTTTGTACTCATTGTAATTCCGCTAGTGTCAATCTTTGCAAGTGCTTGACGCTGTCTATCCATTCGTGCAGGATGCATTCTGCAGACAATAGGTCTATCTGTATACTTGCGTATTTCTTTAATTGTCCAAGCTATAAAGTTATCAAAGGTTTTGTGTGTTGCCATTAAGTTTTTTAAACTACTATCACCCGGGCGTTGCATTGCTAGTAGTATATATTCGCCGTCATTGCGCCAGTCTTTAATTTCAATACGTTGATCTTTTTGTATTTGCTCCCAACGATCAGGTGGACAATTTTGATTATTATAATTACCTTCATCTCTAAAGTAACTGGTCCAACTGTATCTATGGTACGCTTTTGTGTTTGGAGGTTGCGGCATGTTGCGTCTAAACACACTACTTTCAACAACAATATAAGGCTTGCCGCTGTCTCTTATATGTTCGTACTGTGGTCTAAACTTACGAAAGAACTTGTTTTCTAAAATGTTAGCTTGTACATATACATCAGCATTTTGGATAGTTTCTTGATCTGTCCACGGAACTACTTTAAAATTTGGAAGATTAGGCAATGGATGTGTACGGTACGATCCTTCAATGCCAACAACTTTTAGATCACTTTGCATTATCGAAGAACAAACCTCTATTTTTTACAAATGCCTTACGTCCTTTCTTACCTAAGTTTAAGGTAGAATTAGCCCGAAGTTCTTTAGTCTTACTCTCATTTAGTATAAATCCATACTCTTCAAATTTTGCAACCCAGTAATCTTCTTCTTGCAAATTAACATGATGATGACCGTTCCATCCTGGAGGTGCATATGTAACCACTGCTGATTTTGCACACTGGAATGTTTTCATATAGTTTGGCATGTACTCTTCTTCTACATGTTCTAAAAATTCTACACTCCATACTACATCATACTTGTCTTCTACTATAACTGGGCCTGTAGTATAATCATGTATAATAAAGGATTCAATATTAAATCTAGTAATAGTATGATCGCCATCTACTCCGAGAGTAGCAAGGCCTCGTTGGTGTGCAAGTTCTACCATGCCGCCGGGTCCGCATCCAATATCTAAAAAGCTTTTTACTCCGTTAGAAATTAGCCATTCAAATGCGCCTTGGTCCACATGTGTCTTATTCATGTGTCCGCCTAAGTGTGGTGCTAGTGTAGTCATTGGAAATTGCTCCATTAAAATTTATACCTTTCAAATTGATTTGTATATTTAGGATTAAGTTTGTGAGTTCCTTTAAGTGTTAGGAATACACTATTTAAATTTTGTTTACCCATACATATCCAGTCCGGATGTGCGTTATTAAATTCATAATGTTCAGCACACAAATTAAGTATATCTTGGTCGTGCCCGTATTCCCATTCAGGAATTTTCTTCTTTAATAAGTTATGGACATAGTCGTGTCTAAACTTACCAGTACCAAACGTAACCATTCCGCACAACCACTGATGTAGTGCTCCGGATTTATGATGTTTTAATATTGTTATATTAGAAGTTGCTTCGATAAATTCTTCTTTTGTAAATTCTTTAGTGCATACTGTGTCTGCATCTAAAATCATTACTAGGTCATCTTTAGGCAATTTGCCCTGTGCAACTATAAATCTAACTGCTTGTAAATATGCAATAGATACATTAGAGTTTACTTCTGTTGTATAGTCGACTCCTTCTACTTGCTCAAAGCCTAGCCTAGGATTTACTATATGACAATGTAAATTTAACCAACTATGGGGATTATAATATCTAGTACTTTTTAAAAGTTCTATACCCCATTTGTCATAATATGCTTGGTCGCATGCTATCAGTATGTGCATTATGAACTCTGTATGCTAAAACGTTTTAAAAATTTATTATGCAATTTTTCTTTACCCTTACCTTTACAATGTACCATAAATGCATTTATACCACTATTGTTAAAAGGACTTTTATTGTTTACTGGATTAGGGTTTAAGTTTTTAAATCCTAAAAACCCACCTTCTTCAAAACTTAATCGTAGTTGATAAAAAATCCAACTGTCGTGTGTTTCTCGCAATTCATCTAAATTATTACCTTCGTAATATTCTTCAAATGCTATTAGAAAGTTTTTTGCTAACGGAGTTTTAAGGTTATAACCCATTAGCCCACATTCATCATATGCTGTTTTAGTACTTGATGGTCTACCAAGATATGAGATACATGATTTTGCAGGAAATTGATCAGCTAACCATTGCATAGTAACATACTCGTGCATAAGAACATCTGCATCTAACCAAATAAGATAGTTTGTATTACAGACTCTAGCTTCTTCAAATACAGGAAACGTTTTGTGTGCAAATTTTATTGCATTCCATTTAAACTTTTTTGTTTCTTTAACTGGAGCATTACCATTATAATGCGGATCGTCTTTGTGTGCATTTTTAAAATCAAGTAACTTGGGACAAGTAGAATAAATGTCTTTAAGTGTAACTCGATCTTTTAACGATCCTAACTCAATTTCATCTTCAGAATAAATTACAAGCTTAACTTCAGCCGGTAAGAATTGTGCCCAACTTTGAATATTTATTTTGGAAGTTTCTTCCCAGTATTTTTGATTAAGACTTGTAACGATAGTGTACATAGTATCTCCCCTATATAGTAATTATTAATTAGAGGAAGTACTGTACACCAGTTACGGATTTGTTACAGACTAGCATCTTCCATGCCGGCAACTCTTAACTTAACTACGTTAGTAATTTGCCATTGCTTTTGATCAAGTCCTTTTAATAAGCCTAACCACTTGTTACGCACAAGTGCAAACTCATTAATAATTTTTTCGTAGTCAACGACATCTGCCTCACCGTCTACGTATTTTTCAACGTCACGGCTTGACAGAGCTCGTTGGTAGTTTTCTAAGTATTTCTTAAAGTATGAGCTACGCAACCTACGTAACTCAATATTTAAGTAGTGCAAGATTGCTTCAATTTCTTGAAGCTGATTAAAACGATGCTCAACGATACCGGGCATTTCTGCCGCGGCACGTTCAACATTACCTTTAAGTTTTACTTCAACACGAGCATCTTGTAGCTCGTCTTCAAAGAACTGTACAGCACTCGGTATCTTAGATACATCTCGTGATACTTCGCTATACCAGCCCATTAGTAATCCTCGTCAAGGTCGTCGTTATCATCGTCAACTTCGTCCGAATCAAGATAATAGTTTATTGCTTCATCTAAAGACGAGCTTGAGCCTAAGGAAGATATTAGTGTTTCATCTGGTGTGCCGTAATCAGCAAGCAAATCAACATACTTCTCAGCTACTAGTTCTATTTGCTTCTCAGCAATATATTCTTTAAATAATCCCCAAATTTCTACTATTTGTTCTTCAGTCATTTAGCACAGTCTCCTCAATTTGATCAATGGTTGCTTCTTCTTCAACTTCAGGGGTATTTACCACTGGAGCCATCTTTTCGTTATATTCCATCATAATCGAGTCAAGTTTACCACCAACCATCCAAGCTTTACGATATTCAAGAATCTCTTCGCCAGCTAGGTTGACATACTTGAGTCGATTGCCTTGCTTAACTAACAAGTTCTTCTTCTCAAACAATTCAACTAACCCACTGTAAGGATTCATACCAGTTTCATAAGGAATCTTAACCTGCACACCTTCGAAAGGTTTTGCATAGCGTGTCTTCATTACTTTACAACCAGCACGGATACCCATAACTTCTGAGATCTTATTGCCGTCTTCATCTTCTTTCAACTTCATCTTTTTCATTGCAACAACAATACTTGATGCATAGATAAAGCCTGCGCCACCACTAATCTTATCATCTGGATCAAACATATCCTGCGATGCATAAGTGTGGTTAGTACATACTAAGCCTACGTTAAGTGAGCCAATCATGTTAACAGTATTACGGACTAATGAAGTTAGTGCTTTAG
>Ga0209090_10000670_pt1 | contig 21472 bp, 20 predicted proteins | sample ArcticOcean_MG_C_9_FD_187432 | JGI IMG/M metagenome (GOLD analysis project Ga0209090, IMG submission 187432) | Marine microbial communities from western Arctic Ocean - ArcticOcean_MG_CB2_152 (SPAdes) (version 2) | ecosystem: Environmental > Aquatic > Marine > Oceanic | place: Arctic Ocean... | reverse complement strand
GCAATGCTAATACTTTAAATGGAGATGGAGCACTAACTTCTTTAAAAAGAAAAATAGTAAATAATAAAGATTCGTTTACATATGATCCAATGAATCCGATCAAGTCTAATGGAGGAGGAGTGTGTTGTTCAGGTAATGCAATTCAAGGAGGAGCATTTGATCAAAAAGAAATGGAGTTAAACGAAAATATTTTAGTTTATACAACTGATTCGCTAAAAGATGGGATGGAAATTTCAGGATTTATAAACTCTACTTTATATCTTTCTTCAGATGTTAAGGATACTGATATTACTATTAAAATAATTGATGTTTATCCAGATGGTAGAGCGTATAATTTAGACGAAACTATTCAAAGAGTTAGATATAGAGAGGGTTATGATAAAGAAGTATTCATGGAAAAAGATAAAGTTTATAAGGTCAATATGACGCCTATGTCTACTAGCAATTATTTTAAAAAGGGTCATAAAATAAGATTAGAAATTTCAAGTAGTAATTTTCCTAGATTTGCTAGAAACCTAAATACTGGAGGAGATAATTATAATGAAACGGAATCTATTATAGCTAACAACACAATTTATCACTCAAAAAAATATTTATCATCCATTACTTTACCAATTATTAAAAATCAAAAATGAGAAACACATCAAGGAGGTCATTTATTAAATCTGCATCTACCTTATCTTCAGGCTTAATTATTCTACCAGGTTTATACGGTTTTTCTGCAAACAATAAATTAAATATAGCAGTAATTGGAGTTGGAGGAAGAGGAAGAGCGAATTGGGGTTCAGTCCAAAATGAAAATATAGTTGCTATGTGTGATGTTGACGACAATAGAGCTGCTGAAGGTTATAAAATGTTTCCAAAAGCAAAAAAATTTAAAGATTTTAGAGTAATGTTTGATGAAATGCATAAGGAGATTGATGCTGTTATAATTAGTACTCCAGATCACACTCATTTTTCTGCTACAATGATTGCAATGGAATTAGGAAAACATGTATATGTAGAAAAGCCTCTTGCACACAATATATGGGAATTAAGAACTTTAAAAAAAGCTGCAAAATACTACGGAATTGTTTCTCAAATGGGTAATCAAGGTCATACTACTAACGGAATAAGGTTAATGAAAGAATGGTATGAAGCAGGTGTTCTAGGTGAAGTGAAAGAGGTACATGCTTGGATAGGAGCTTTTGATTTTAGGCCAGGACATTATTGGACAAAGCCAAAAAAATTTCCACCACCAAAACATCTAATTCCTAATTATTTAGATTGGAATTTATGGCTTGGACCTGCTAAATATAGAGATTTCAACAGTGCTTATGCTCCAAAATCATGGAGAGGTTTTTACGATTTTGGAAATGGCCAGCTTGGAGATTGGGCTTGCCATACATTAGATGGACCGTTTTGGTCTTTAGATTTAGGAATTCCCAGTAAGGTCGAGGCATATGTTCCAGATCCTATGACAAAACATAATTTTGTTTCTGAACAATCAATTGTTACTTATCATTTTGGTAAAAGAAAAACAAAGCCTCCAGTAACTCTTAAATGGTATGAAGGAGGACTGAAACCCGATTTCGATAAATTAGGACTAGATAAAACTAAACTTTCAAGAGGAGGAATGGTAATGATTGGAGATAAAAACACTTGAATAACTGGTGGGAGACCTAATGACCCTAAACTAGCTATGTCGGATAGTCAATGGAAAGAATTTTTAAGAAATGCACCTGAAAAAACTATACCTAGAGTTAAGGAAGAAGGTCCCGTGGATGAATGGGTTCATGCTATAAAAAACGACACTTTGCCATTATCAAATTTTGATTATAGCGCAAGGCTAACTGAAATGGCATTGCTTGGGTGCTTAGCCCAAAGATTTAATGCAAATTTTGATTATAATTCAAGTAAAATGAAAATTACTAATAGATCAGATTTAGATGCTTTTATTAAAGAGCCAGCTAGAGAAGGATGGTCATATGGTTCAAAATTTTGAGCTATATAGCCTATTTCTTTTTAAAATTAATCAATAAATTTATTTCAAATTTTAAATATGGAAAATGAATTTGATGCGATTGTTATAGGTACTGGAATTAGTGGGGGTTGGGCTGCTAAAGAACTTTGTGAGAATGGTTTAAAAACACTTGTTTTAGAAAGAGGAAGAATGTTAAAACACGTAGATGATTACACTACTGCCAATATGGATAATTGGGATTTTCCTTTTGGAGATAAAATAACTAATACCATTAAAGAAAGACAACCTAAACAAAGTAGAACCGGCTATGTTAATTCAGAAGCTACAAAACATTTGTTTGTTGATGACATAAAGCATCCTTACAATGAAGACAAGCCTTTTGATTGGATTAGAGGATATCATGTTGGTGGAAGATCTTTAACTTGGGGAAGACAAAGTCATCGCTTAACTAAATTTGACTTTGAAGGAAATGCTAAAGAGGGTGTGGCTGTAGATTGGCCTATTAGATATAAGGATTTAGCTCCTTGGTATGATTATGTAGAAGATTATATTGGAGTTACTGGAGAAAATTTAGGTTTAGATCAATATCCTGATGGAAAATTATTAAAACCTATGGAGATGAATTGTGTGGAGGATGTGTTTAAAAACTCACTTTCAAAAAAATACTCTGATAGAATACTTACTATTGGAAGATCAGCTCATATTACTGAAGGAACTAAACCTGGACTTGGAAGGATGACATGCCAATATAGAAATCGATGTAGAAGAGGTTGTCCATTCGGAGCTTATTTTAGTAGTAATTCTTCAACTCTTCCAGCTGCAGAAGCAACTGGAAATATGACTTTGAGACCGAACTCTGTTGTTTATGAAATAATGTATGATGAGAATAAAAAAAGAGCAAGTGGTGTAAAAATAATTGATTCAGAAACTAAATTAACATATGAATACAAAGCAAAAGTTGTTTTTGTTTGTGCTTCAACAGTCGGATCAACATCTATATTATTACAATCAAAATCTAATAGATTTTCAAATGGATTAGGAAATGATTCTGGTGAATTAGGTCATAACTTAATGGATCATCATTTTCAGGTTGGTGCTAGAGGAAAACATGATGGATTTGAAGATAAATATTACACTGGAAGAAGACCTTCTGGAGTATATATTCCAAAATTTAGAAATATAGGTGGAGATACTAATCAAAAAGACTTTTTAAGAGGTTACGGTTATCAGGGTGGGGCAAGTAGAGGAGATTGGATGGAATCTGTTGCTGAAGCTTCTTATGGTAAAGATTTAAAACAAGTAATTTTAGCCCCTGGAGATTGGACTATGGGTATAAATGGATTTGGAGAGACTTTACCTTACCATGATAATAAAATGTATTTAAATTATGATAAAAAAGATAAATGGGGGCTTCCTACTACAACATTTGATGCTCATATTAGAGAAAATGAGCTAAGCATGCGAAAGGATATGAAAAAACAAGCAATTGAAATGTTAGAAGGAGCTGGTTTTAAAAATGTTAGAGGATATGATAAAAAATATACATTAGGTTTAGGAATTCATGAAATGGGAACAGCGCGAATGGGACGAGATCCTAAGACATCAGTTTTAAACAAATTCAATCAAATTCATTCTGTAAAAAATGTATTTGTAACGGATGGTTCAGCGATGACATCTTCAGGAAATGTTAATCCATCACTAACATATATGGCTTTAACTGCTAGAGCGGTTAAACATGCAGTAAGTGAATTAAAGAAAAAAAACATTTAAGATGAATAGAAGAAAAGCACTTAAAAATTTAGGATTAAGTTTAGGTACCATAACCCTGTCACCTGCAGTATTAAGTTTACTTCAAAGTTGTAAAAATGATTTAGGTTGGAATCCTATTTTTTTTAATTCAAACCAAGTAAATATTGTATCTGAAATAACAGATATAATAATTCCATCAGATGAAGATATTCCTGGTTCAAAAGATTTAAACCTAATTAAATTTATTGATCTTTATATTTATAATGTTTCAAATAAAAATGAGCAAGTTTTATTAAAAAAATCTCTAGATTCTTTCATAGAAGATTGTTTAGTAAAATCAGGAAAAATTAATTTAAAAAACATTGAGAGAAATGATTTGGAATCAAGTTTAGTGTATTTTTTTAAAACTAAAATTGATTCTCATAACAAATGGAGAGAGGTTTATAATAAATTCAAAAGAGATTCTGATTCAGAAAATAATAATCTTATAATTGAAGCTTTATCTTTTAATTTTATTAATACAATTCGTCAACTCACAATCACTGCTTTTAAGGGATCTGAGTATATAGGAAAAAACGTTTTGATCTATAGACCTATTCCAGGTGAACAAAAAGGTTGTGTTGATTTAGAAGAAGCTACTGGAGGAAGAGCTTGGACAATTTAGAATTTGATAAAATGAAAAAAACTTTATTTAGATTTATTGTAATTCTGTTTATTCTTTTGTGTGCAAATGAAATTAATTCTCAAGAGAAAGAAGATCTTTTTGCTCTTATTTCTGAAAATGAAAATCCAATAGAATTACTTCCTGAAAGAATGATTTTTACTCAAAGTTTACTTTGGGGAAAGAAAGGCTTGCTTAGGAAAACAGGTATTTCTCCTCTTAATATTGAAAACAGACAAAAAGAGCTTAAAATTAGAAAAACAATGCTAACTGCTCATCAAGTCATAGGTTATTTGACTTTAGCTTCCATGGTAGCTCAAGGTATTATTGGAGGGAAATTATATAATGGTCAAGATGATTTATATAAGACACATAAGACAATGGGAAGTATTGTTAATATAGGCTATTTTACTGGAGCTGGACTTTCTTTATTCGCTCCTCCGCCACTAGTAAATAAAAAAGTAAAAGGTCTTAACTCTATAAAAGCTCACAAAATATTAGCAACAGTTCATTTCTCTGCTATGGTTGCTACTAATTATTATAAAGACAAAAATAAAAAAATTCATAAAGCTGCAGCGTATACTGCTTTTGCTAGTTATGCAACAGCTGTGTTAGTAATAAAATTTTAAAATGAAAAAACATATATTAATATTTTTAATGTTAATTATTCCTTTGATTAATAGTTTCTCACAGGATAATAATAGGTGGATGTTAAATTCTGAGAAATCTTCAATTGAATATAATGCTAAACATTTACTTCATAATTGGAATGCGATAAACAAAAATGTTAAAGGAGTGTTTTTTATTGATGAAAATAAAGGTAAAATTGCAGTGTCTGCTAATATTGCTGAATTTGATAGTGGGATTAGTAATAGAGATTCAAATACTTTAAGAGTTTTAAATGTTTTTAAACACCCCCAAGTAAGGTTTTATTCTGAACAAATATTAATTTCAGAAAACATTATAAGTTTTGATGGAGAGTTAGATTTTCATGGAATAAAAATTAGAAAAAAACTTGAAGCCTCTTATGTTTACAAAGAGAAAACAGTAAATATTGAAGGTGTTTTCTCTATAGTATTAACTGATTTTAATATAAAATTACCTTCATTAATGCTTGTAAAAATGGATGATTTTGCAGATTTATCTTATAAACTTGTTTTTGAAAAAAAATAATTTTTTTTTGATTTAAATATAACTACAGCTCTTTATTTTTTAAAAATAGGTATTTGATATAAAATTGAATAAGAAACACCTACACCAAAGTTATTTTCTTCTAAGACTTTATTAAAACCTGGTATATAAAGGTTACTAAAGTTCGTTGGTTCATCTTGAGTCATTAATCTATTCAATCTTAGATCTAATCCAACGAATATATTGTTAATTATTTCAGCTTTAAAACCAAAAACAAACTCTATCCAACTGGCACTTAATCCTGTAAAATCAGAACTTTCATTCACTGAGTTTTGATTCCAGTATTGGTCTAAATCATAAATAGTATAAGAATTTAACTTATGATTAAAATCTCCTAACCCATACCTAAAACCAACATATATTTCGTTATTCAACCCTTTGGGGTTGTTGTAAACATTATAATTTATTCCCATTTTTAAAAATGAGCCATCAGTTTTAAAATCTAAGACCTCATTCGTTACTCTTTTTTCTTCATTTCCGAATTCTGCAACTAAAAAAAGTTTATCTAGAACTCTGTAATCTCCCATAAGGACTAAACCTTTGTAGTCAGGTTCAGTGAGCATTCTAATTTGTTTGCTAATATCAATTCCAATTTTTAATCCATATTTTGTTTTTACAGGAATAGTGTCTATTGACTTGTTTTCTTGAGAAATAGCCTTCAGACAATTTATTAGTAATAATGTGCTAATGAAATATTTTAACATGTACTGCTTTTTCGTCTTTAACTGCTGAGTTTGTTATTTCTGTTTTAGTAATCCAATTTTGACTATCACTTTCAATAACTATTTGATTTAGGTCGTAATTGGAAACATAGCCACAAGCTCTGCTAACAAACATATGGTTGTATTGGTAGTTGAAAAGAATATGATCATCATTACTACTGATTCCAGAATTTTTATCAAAATCTTTTGTAAAGAAATAGCTGGTTATCTTTTCTATATTTTTTAAAGAAATGGAGATAGAGTCGGTAGTTTCAAAAAAATAAAATTCATCATTATCTAGACCCTGAATTTTAAGATTAGTTACCTCCTTTTTTAACCCATTAGATTCGTCAAAAAAACCAATAATAAGTTTTGGAGTATCAGGAAGTGATACTAGGCAAATATCATCTGGCTCACATGAGATGATAAAGTAACTAAGAATTAAAAAGATTATATTTTTTTTCAATTTATTAAAGTGATTTGTTTAGCTTTAAAAGTACAACATTTTCGACATGATCAGTATGAGGGAACATGTCTACAGGTTGTACGTTGAAAATATCATATTTTATTTTCAATAATTCCAAGTCTCTACATTGGGTAGATGGATTACAGCTTACGTAAACAATTACTCTAGTGTCTAACTTTAAAATTTCTTTAATAACATCTTTATGCATTCCCTCCCTAGGGGGGTCTGTGATAATTACATCAGGATTTCCATGAGTTGATATAAAATCAGATGTAAATATTTTTCTCATATCTCCAACCTCGTATTCTACATTATTTATTTTGTTATAAATAGAGCTCTCTCTAGCAGAAGTGACAGCTTCACCAATGCTCTCTATTCCAATAATTTTTTTTGCTTTTTTAGCCAAAAACTGAGTTATTGTGCCTAAACCAGAGTATAGATCGTAAACTATTTCATTTCCATTTAGATTAGCTAAATCTCTAACAACTTCATAAAGCTTAATTGTCTGTTTTATGTTTGTTTGAAAAAATGATTTAGGAAAAATTTTAAACTTTAATTCTCCGATCGTTTCTTCAATGTATTTTGTGCCAGAAAATAAATTAATCTTTTGGTCATAAAAAGAGTCATTATCCTTACTGTTTATAATAAACTGAATAGAACTTAATTGTTTAAAATTGTTTTTTAAATGATTTAAAATTAACTCTATGTTTTTTAAATCATTTTCATAAAACTGAACAATGACCATGAATTGACCTAAACTAGTGTTTCGAATCATTAAATTTCTAAGCAATCCTTTTTTTAATCTAGAATTGTAAAAAGAAATATCATTTTTAATTGCAAAATCTTTAATAGATATTCTGATTTCGTTAGATGGCTCAGCTTGAAGGTGACATTTGTTTATATCAACTACTTTATCCCACATCCCTGAAATATGAAAACCAACTCCTCTTCTTTCTAAATCAGTTCCAGAGTTAGAAATTTCTTCGTTGGTTAACCATCTATTATTAGTGAAAGAAAATTCTAATTTATTTCTGTAAAAATATTGATCTTCACATTTGATAATTGGTTCGATTTTACAATTTTCAAATACATTTTGAATAGTATGTTTAATTTTCTTTGCCTTTAAATCACTTTGAGCATCATAAGTAACATCTTGCCATTTACATCCGCCACATGTTCCAAAATGTTCACACTCTGCCTTAGTTCTTAAGTTAGACATGGAATGATATTTAGTAATATTTCCTAAATAATAATTTTTTTTCTTTCTGTAAGTTTCAATATCTACTACATCTCCAGGAACACCTTTTTTAACCATTAAGACTATACCATCATCAGATTTTGCAATTGATTGACCTTTAGAGCCAATGTCAATAATTTCAACTGAACTGAATTTTTTATTTTTTTTAGACATGCTGCTAAGTTAAAATGAAAAAATCGATATTATTAATTATATTTATGTAATTCCAAATTTTATTTATTATGTCTTATTTTAAAAACTTAACATATATTATTGCTCTATTGCTTTTATCTCCATCTGTTAATTCTCAGAAAAAACAAGATAAAAAATCTGATGAAAGCTCATTGTATTCTGGGCTTAAATTTAGAAGCATTGGTCCAGCTTTTATGTCTGGAAGAATAGCTGATATTGCAATTAATCCATCAAACGAAAATGAATGGTATGTAGCAGTTGGTTCAGGAGGAGTCTGGAAAACATCAAATTCTGGCAGTACTTGGTCCTCTTTAACTGATAATGAATCTTTTTTCTCAACCGGATCTATAAGTATTGACCCTACTAACAATAGTGTTATATGGCTGGGTACTGGAGAAAATGTAGGGGGAAGACATGTTGGTATCGGAAAAGGAGTTTATGTCTCATATAATGGAGGAAAAAAATGGATTAATAAAGGGTTGAAAAAGTCAGAACATATTTCAAAAATTATTATTGATAATGATGATTCCAATACAGTTTTTGTTGCTTCTCAAGGTCCACTTTGGTCTTCAGGTGGAGAAAGAGGGTTGTATAAAACTACTAACGGAGGAGATAGTTGGAAAAATGTATTAGTTGTAGATGAATGGACCGGAGTCACTGACATTGTAGTTGATCCAAGAGATAAAAAAGTAATGTATGCTGCAACTTGGCAAAGGCATAGAAATGTAGCAGCTTATATTGGAGGAGGACCAGGTACTAGTTTGTATAAAAGCACTGATGCTGGAGAGACATGGGACAAGCTTTCTGTTGGTCTTCCATCAGGAAATATGGGTAAAATTGGTTTAGCAATCTCTTCAATAAATCCAGATGTGTTATATGCTGCTATTGAACTAGACAGAAAGAAAGGTGCTATATATAGGTCTTCAGATAGAGGGGAAAGCTGGAGTAAAATGTCTGACACCGTTTCTGGAGGAACAGGCCCTCATTATTATCAAGAACTTGTAGCATCTCCTCATTATTTTGATAAAATTTATTTAATGGATGTTAGAGTTCAAGTTTCAGATGATGGTGGTAAGAGTTTTTATACAATGAATGAAAGAAGTAAACACTCAGATAATCATTCAATGACATTTAAAAAAAATGATCCAAACTATGTTTTAGTTGGTTCAGATGGTGGGATTTATGAATCTTCTGATAACACAAAGACTTGGAAGTTTGTAAATAATTTACCAATCACTCAGTTTTATAAATTAGCTTTGGATGATTCAGAACCTTTTTATAATATATATGGAGGAACTCAAGACAATAATTCTCAGGGCGGCCCGAGTCGTACCTTTAGATCTAATGGAATAGTTAATAGTGATTGGTTTGTTCTTCTTGGTGGAGATGGTCATCAACCAGCTACCGAGCCTGGAAATCCAAATATTGTTTATGCGCAATCTCAACAAGGAAACCTTCATAGGGTAGATAGAACAACAGGAGAGGCTGTTTTTATCAAACCTCACTCTGGAATTGATGAGCCATACGAAAGGTTTAACTGGGACTCGCCAATCCTTGTTAGTAATCATGATTCCAAACGTTTATATTTTGGTTCTCAAAGAGTTTGGAGATCTGATGATAGGGGAGATAGTTGGGCTCCAATATCTAAAGATTTAACTTTAAACCAGGAAAGAATGTCATTACCAATCATGGGAAGACAGCAGAGTTGGGATGCTGCTTGGGACGTATATGCTATGTCAACTTATAACACTATAACATCATTAAGCGAGTCTCCATTAAATGAAAACTATATTTATGTAGGGACAGATGATGGGTTAATTCATTCAACAAAAAATAACGGAAAAGAATGGCACTCAATTTCGGTAGACAAATTACCTGAAGTTCCTAAAACTTCGTTTGTAAATGATATTAAAGCTGACTTACACAATGAAAATATTGTTTATGTAGCACTTGACAATCATAAGTTCGGAGATTACAGTCCATACTTATATAAAAGTTTAAATGGAGGAAAAACATGGAAATCAATTACTCAAGGTATTCCAAAAGAGACTATGGTTTGGAGAATTGTTCAAGATCATGTAGATCCAAATCTTCTTTTTTTAGCTACTGAATATGGATTGTATTTTTCTAATAATCAAGGTGAAAAATGGATTAAGTTTTCTAGTGGACTACCTACAATATCTATAAGAGATCTTGCTATTCAAAAAAGAGAGAACGATTTAGTATTAGCTACTTTTGGAAGAGGTTTTTATGTATTAGACGATTATAGTCCATTAAGAAAACTCAATAAAATCAATAGTAAGGAGACTATACTTTTTGATGTTAAAGATGCAATTCAATATAATCCAATTAGAGCCGGAACATCAAGTCAGGGTAGTTCATATTATTCAGCTAAAAATCCACCATATGGGGCTATTATTTCGTACTATATTCCAGAATCAACCAAAACTTTAAAAGGAGAAAGGAAGAAAACAGAAAAAGAACTTAATAAATTAAAAAAAAATATTCCTTTTCCGGGATGGGATAAATTAGATAAAGAAAATTCAGAAAAAAAATCAAATATTATTTTAGAAATTAGAGATTCTAAAAGGGAACTTGTTACTAGGGTTGATGGATCCTCTAAAAAAGGAATCAATAGAATTGCTTGGAATTTGACTAAACCTATAGTTTCAACTATTAACACTAACTCAAGAGGCAGAGGAAACAGGGGATCGGTTTCTGTTAAATCAGGTTTGTATACTGTTCAATTATTTAAAAATGATAAGGGAAATTTATCTAAGTTGTCAGAAACTAAAAAATTCAATATTAATGTAATAAGAGAGAATATTCTTATTAATCCTTTAGAATCTAAATTAGATACTTATACAAATGATTTAACTGATTTTCAATCTAGTTTAGAATTAAAAATGAATAAGTTTAGAAAATCAAAACAAAAATTATCTTCTTTTGAAACTGCAATTAAGTTAATTGATTCTGATAATTCTTCTTTACTAAGTGAATTGAATGATCTTTACATAGCTATGAATAGTATTGATTCTGTATTCTCTGGTAATGAATCTAAAAAAGAAATAGGAGAAAAAGATTACCCTACAATAATGAATAGGTTGTCAGTTGCTCAAAGAGGGTTTTATGGTAACTCTTATGGGCCTACGAAGCTTCATATGGATAGTTTTGAAATAGCTAAAAATATGTGGGATAAGTTAAAGATCGAAATACAAGTTTTTAATAGTTCTACTTTAGCTTTTGAAAACAAATTAAATCAACTTGGCGCGCCAATTATTGTGGACTAGTGTAATAATTTACTAATAAATTAACAACCAAGTTGTAGCTTTTTATGCCATCAACTTGGTTGTTTGCTTTCAGAAAATAATCAAAAATATTTTTAAAATAGGGTTCTAAAGGATTATTAAATTTATCCAACTCTTTTCTAGCTTCCTGTATATTTTTTATAACTCCCTTATTTATTTTTAAATAAAGGATATTATAACTCACTTTGTCAACTTTGTATAGTTCATTTAATAAATATTTTAGTGCAAGTATATTTCCGCTGTAATTAACTAAGTTATCTTTTGATTCAATTGAGGCAATAATCCCAATAAAATTTGCTTCGTTTTCAGCTGAATAACCCATTTGATGTGCAATTTCATGGCATATAGTTGTTGGGATTTGAATTTTAGGAATGTTTTTATTTATATGAGCTTCTAGGGTGAAAGGGTTGATGTATCCGCTAAACCCCATGTAAGAAAGAGGAGTACTGAATAAAGAATTCTTAAGACTAACTAATGGAAAGTTTTCATTTAGAACTTTATTCTTTTTTAATGTTTGAATAGCTTTTATTGATGCATTATAAATTGCATTATTATTGTCACTATATATAACGGGTAAAGTATCACTTTTAGATAGTTCCACTTGTATATTGTTTGTATTTCTAATAAATAAGTCGGTTATATTAATTAAAGATTTAGTGCTATAGTTGTGTTCAATAAGTAATTTATTTTTAAGAGGAATTCTGTGGTAGTTCAATCCCCATTGAAATTGAAAAATTATATAAATTAACATCAAAAAACATAATAAATTTTTAATATTTTTCCTTCTAGTATCTTCTTTGTTAATATTAAAATAGAGAATAAAGGGAGTTAATAAATAGAGAATATCCCCAACTGAGAAAGGTAATTTTCCGAAAATATATAAAAACACACTAGAGCTGTATTTATATAAGAAAGTGCTGTAATAGTCTTCGATTAAATCAGAATCAAATTTAATTAGCTCTAAAAATATTATTATAAAGAAAAAAACAAATAGTATAAATTGTTTTTTAAAAAGAGGAATGATGTTTGTTTTTAGCACTCCTTTAAAAAATTATTTTAATTCTATTATTTCAACTTCAAATATTAGATTTGATTTAGGAGGAATCATCGATCCTCTGCCTGTTTCTCCGTAAGCTAAGTAATAAGGAAGAAAAATTGTCGCTTTATCTCCAACGTTTAACAACTTCAAACCCTCTTTAAAGCCAGCTACAAGAGCATCGTTAGGACCAACCTTGCATTCAAGTGGTACGTAACCATTTGCATTTTTTTTCTGAATATTTACAAGTTCATATTGCTCTGCAACTTCAAGAATACTTGTGTCTAAAAGAGATCCGTCTTCAAAGTAAACTGCATAATGAGTCATGATAGTTTTATTAGGATCTACTTTTTGACCATTACTCTTGTATGTTTTAATGTATTGTAAGCCGGAACTAGTGGAAATAGATTTTAATTTTTGAATTGCATGATTTTTTTTCTTTCCTAGTTTTGTATTTTTTAATATTGTTAATTTCTTTTTAATATCTAAACTATCTTCAGCAAAATGATTAGAAAATACTTTAGGAGCTTTAAAAGATTTCGCATCTCTTCCAACTCTTATTATTGAAACTTTCTTAATTGTATCATTTTGTGCAATTAAGTTGACTACTTCCATCCCTTCGATTACTTTTCCAAAAACAGAGTGTTTGCCATTTAACCATGGAGTTTCTTTATGTGTTATAAAGAATTGACTACCGTTAGTTTTTGGACCTGCATTGGCCATTGATAAAATACCAGGTGAATCGTGGTTTAAATCTTTATGAAACTCATCTTTAAATTTGTAACCTGGCCCTCCTTGTCCTGATCCTAGTGGATCTCCTCCTTGAATCATGAAATCGGTAATGACTCTGTGAAAAATCAAGCCATCGTAATATTTTTTCTTACTATACTCTGGACTTACTTCTTTATTTTTCCCCTCGCTTAAGGAAACGAAATTTGCTACCGTTACAGGCGTTTCGTTGTAGTTTAAATTTATTAAAATATCTCCTTTATTAGTTTTTAGTTCAGCGTACAAACCTTCACTTAGGTCAGGGTGGGAGCTAGCGCATGATGTGATAAGGATTAAGATAAATAAATAGCTATATTTTTTCATAATTAGTTGATTAGTTTTTCTTTATAATTAGGTAATATTTTTAAAAATTTATTGATAGCATCCTCCGCATTTCCATTATTTCTTCCTCCAGCTGCATTAATGTGGCCTCCTCCGTTAAAATGTTCTCCAGCAAATTCATTACATGAAAATTCACCTTGTGACCTAAAAGATATTTTAACATTGTTTTTATCATTTATGTCTTCAATAAAAATAACACTAAAAAGAACATCCTTTAATGATAGACCGTAATTCACAATGCCTTCAGAATCACCTTTTTGATAATCAAATTTCTCTAGATCATTTCTTTTTAAAAACATATATGCTGTTTTTAAACTTTCTAAAAGGTTCAAGTTGCTAAGGGCAGATCCTAAAACTTTTAACCTGCTTGATGAAGAGTCGTTGTAAACTTTATTGTGAATCTCATTTTGATTAATTCCTTTATCAATTAATTGGGCAACTATTTGGTGCGTTCTTGATGTGACACTTGAATATTGAAACGAACCTGTGTCTGTCATAATACCAAGATATATACAGGTAGAAATATCACGAGTAATTGATTTTTCATAACCCAAAGAAAATATTATTTCATAAAGCAACTCACATGTTGAGCTTATTTCTGGTTTTGAAAACATTAAGTCAGCGTATTTTTTTGGATCTCTATGATGATCAATCATTATTTTTTTTGAACCACTAGATTTCACGAAATTACCTAACTCTCCAATTCTATTTAAATCATTAAAGTCTAATGTAAAAATCAATGTCGATTTCTCTATTTTTTTTTGACAATTTTCAGGTTCAGAATCGAAATATAAAATATCATTAAATCCAGGGGACCAGTGTAAAAAATGAGGGGGTTTGTTTGGACTTATTACTGAGGTATTATGTCCATTTTTTTTTAAAATATGAGACAAAGCTAAGCAGCTACCAATTGCATCACCATCTGGGTTTGTATGTGGAATTATTATTAAATCTCTACTTTCAGATAGTAGTGTTTTTAAAACTTTAATATTTTCAATTTTCATGTTCGACAAATATAATGATTCCTAAGAGAAGAATTGAATGAATTTTTAGACTCAATTTTGTACATTTGAGTTTAAATATTTATTCGATTGAAAGTTAATTTATTTAAACTAAATAAAAACAAGCGTTTTAATTACAGGCCAAGATATTCAAAGGATAATTCTTTTGAAAATATTTATGAATTTGATTCGATGTATTCTAAGCAAAGAAACTCAAATAGTTCAATTGATGTATCTTCAAAATGGAGTGAAGCTAGAATGTCCTCAAGAAACAGAGCCAATACGCATTTTTCAAAAATATTTTTTATCATAGTTTTTATTTTAATTCTTGTATTTTTATTTATAATTGATTTTGACCTTACTATTTTTTAATAAATCTTAATTATGAGTGTTATTAAGTTGCTTGCTGAAAATGTAGCAAACCAAATTGCAGCTGGAGAAGTGGTTCAAAGGCCATCATCCGTGGTCAAGGAGCTTTTAGAAAATTCGATTGATAGTGGTGCTAAATCAGTCAAACTCATAATTAAAGATGCAGGAAAAACTTTAATACAAGTAATTGACGATGGTTTTGGTATGGATAAAACGGACTTAAATAAGTGTTTTTTACGTCATGCCACATCCAAGATTAGAAAATCAAGTGATTTATTTAATTTGAATACAATGGGATTTAGGGGCGAGGCACTATCAAGTATCTCATCTGTATCTCATATGACGATAATTTCAAATACTAAGAATGATCTTTCCTTAGGAAATGAGATTAGACTTGAAGGCGGGGCTTTAGTTTCTGAAAATGAAGTTGTTAGTAATTTAGGAACTTCTATTTCTGTAAAAAATCTTTTTTATAATATACCCGCTAGAAGAAATTTTTTAAAATCTGATAATGTTGAATTAAAACATGTTATTGATGAGTTTCATAGAATAGCTTTGATAAATCACGAAATAGCTTTCATATTTGTCAATAATAAAAATGAATTATTTAATCTTAAAAAATCTATTTTTAAGGAAAGAATCGTAAGAATATTCGGGAAATTAACTGAACAGAAATTGGTTCCAATTAATGAAAATACAGATATTGCAATTATTGAAGGGTTTGTTTATAAACCTGAATACTCTAAAAGAACTAAATCAGCTCAATTTTTTTTTGTGAACAATAGATTTATTAAAAGCCCTAATCTTTGTCATGCTGTAAAAGCAGCTTATGATGGATTGATTTTTGACAATCATCATCCTTCTTATTTCTTAAGTTTTAAAGTGCCTTCAGATACAATTGACGTTAATATTCATCCAAATAAGACAGAAATTAAATTTGATAATGATCAATCTATTTATGCGATATTAAGATCCTCAATTAAACATAGTTTAGGTCAGTTTAATATTGCTCCTACGATTGATTTTGAAAGTAGCGTTAATTTAAACACCCCCTATTCTTATAAAGATAAAGAAGCTTCTATTCCTAAAGTCGATTATGATACAGCTTTCAATCCTTTTGATAAGCCTAAGGTATCATCCGCTTTCTCTTCAAAAGATTTCTCCTTTGAAGGTTTAGAAAATTCTTTTGAAAATATAAATAAAGATTCAAACCTTTTTGAAGATAATAATTCTATTGCTTTTCCTGTCTTTCAATTAAACTTGAACTATATAATCACTAAAACTAGCGCTGGAATTGTGATTATAGATCAACAAAGAGCTCATCAAAGAATACTTTATGAAAGGTTCTTAAGCGAGCTTTCTTTTTCAAATAACTCTACCCAAATATTGATTTTTCCAATTAAACTTGATTTTAATAGTGAAGAAATTAGAATGCTGGAATTAGTTAAGAATTCTTTGATTCATTTAGGGTTTAAGTTCGTTAAGTTTGATAGTAAAGGTGTTAAAATTTCAGGAATTCATCCTTTTTTTAGTGAAAATCAGATTAACGCTCTTTTTCAAGAACTTATTGATAGTCAAATTTCAGAATTTAAAAAAACTAGTCATACAATTAATGATTTTTTAGCTAAAATTCTATCCAAAAGCTCTTCGTTAAAATCTAGTATTAAATTAGAGAAAAAAGTCCAAGAATCTTTAGTTAACGACTTGTTTGCTTGTAAGGATCCAAACGTATCTCCTTTTGACAAGTTGATATTCAAAGTAATTTCAACAGAAGAAATAAATAAAATTTTTTTTAAATGAGAAGTATTTCAGAAACTGTAAAGCAGCTTATAATAATTAATGTAATATTTTTTATTGGATCTCAGTTTTTAGGAGATTTAGGTTACGATATTTTTGCTCTTCATTATTTCGATAATGATAAATTTCTTATTAGTCAACTTTTAACCCATATGTTTATGCATGGAAGCGTTTCACATATTTTATTTAATATGTTTGGGCTTTGGATGTTTGGTTCGCCACTTGAGCAAATGTGGGGAAAAAAGAAATTTTTATTTTTTTATTTTTCTGCAGGCTTAGGTGCAGCAGGATTACAGTTATTTGCTAATTATATTGAAATTCAATCTGTTTTTTCTTTATTGAATTTAAATGGTATTTCGTTGAATTCTTTTAATGACATACTTATTAATGGTAGTTATGACAGAAATATTTTAAACTATGTAGACAAAAATGATTTAACTAATGCTTATTCTTTATTTAACACTACGTTGGTAGGTGCTTCGGGGGCAATTTATGGGGTACTGGTGGCTTTTGCTTTTTTATTTCCAAACTCTGAACTAATGTTGATTTTCTTACCAATTCCTATAAAAGCTAAATATTTTGTTCCTGCAATTATTCTTATGGATCTTTTTTCAGCTTTTACTGGTGTTTCTATTTTAAGCCCTTCAAATACAGCTTTTTATGCTCATGTAGGTGGAGCTTTAACGGGCTTTATAATGTTATGGTATTGGAAAAGAAATCAATTTAAAGATAATAGATGGAATTAATTAATGATTTAAAACAGCGTTATATAAAACTAGATATTCTTAGTCAATTCATTGTTGTGATTATTTCGTGTTTCATTATACCTTTTATTATAAATACGTTTTTATTTTTATTTAATTTAAAAGGTGTATCAGTGATTGACTTTTTTGAAGTCTCACCATCTCTAAGCGAATTGCTTTACAAACCCTGGTCTTTAGTGACTTATGGATTTTTTCATGCTGATTTATGGCACCTTATAAGTAACATGATTATTTTCTATTTCAGTGGGAGAGTGGTTCTCGATCTTTTTGGAAAAGAAAAGTTCATCAAAGTATTTGTGTTGGGTTTACTCAGTGGTTCAGTTACATATTTGTTGAGTTATAATATTTTCCCTGTCTTTAATGGATTAAAGCCTTCAATGATTGGAGCTTCTGCTGGGGTTATGTCAGTTTTTATCTTTTTAGCTTCTTATAACCCTCATTATACTTTTAGACTCATTGTTTTTGATGTAAAGATTATGTATTTGGCTCTTATGCTTATTTCGTTGGATCTTATTCAAATCCCTATCGGAAATTCTGGTGGTCATTTAGCCCATCTCGGAGGAGCTGCTTGGGGTTTTTATTACTGCAGTCAGATTAAGCAAGGTAGAGATACTGGTCAGTGGGTTTTAAATTTTATAGAATATTTAAAAAGGTTTTTTTCTAGAAAAAATAAAGTTAATAAGGTCTATGAAAGAAAAAATTCTAAAACAAGTTCTAAATCAAGTTTAAATCAACAAAAGATAGATTTAATATTAGACAAAATAAGTAAATCTGGGTACGATAGTTTAACTAAAAGTGAAAAAGACACACTTTTTAAAGCTGGTGATAATTGAATATTTTTAATAAAAAATCATTTTTTAATTCCTTCGTATTTTTTTTAAATACTTTCAACTCTGTTCTTATATTGATATGTCTAGTCTTTTATAATTATTACTTATCTGGTTTTTCTACATTTTCGTTTCTGACTTTTTTTTTCCCAATTTTATCTCTATTCAACCTATTTTTTTTAATCTACTGGTTGTTAAAGCTTGATTTAAAGCTGCTTCTTCCGTTAATTGTTTTTTTAATAATAAGTAGCTATTCAATATCGTTTTATAACCTAAGCAAGCCTAATCCTGATTTAAGTGGCCTTCATATGATGAGTTATAATGTCAGGCTTTTTAATCATTATAAATGGATTGATAATGATAATATTCCTGTTGAAATTGAAAAATTTATAATTAAAAAAAAACCAGACGTATTAGCTATTCAAGAGTATCATGATGATTATAAGTATATTTTTAAAAAATTTAAATACAAGCATGTGGTGTTGTCAGGAAATAATGTCGGACAAGCTATTTATACTAATAAGAAAATGATTAATAAAGGTGTGGTTAAGCATCAAGATTTTGGAAACATCGCAATTTATATAGATTTTTTGCAAAGTACAGACACTATTAGATTTTATAACACGCATTTTGAGTCTTTTAAAGTTGATTTAATAGCTCTAAAAGCAGATTTAGAATCTGCTAAAAAAATAGTTTTTAAAACTAAAAAGGCATATTTAATTCAAAAAAATCAATCTTCAGTATTGATCAAACATATGTTGCTGTCACCATACCCAGTTGTGTTAGCAGCTGACTTAAATAACACTCAATACTCATTTTTTTATAAACAATTTAAAGATATTCTTAATGATGGTTTTGTTTCAAATGGAGCTGGATTTGGTGCGACTTATGACTTTAGATTTATGCCAATAAGAATAGATTATTTATTTAATTCAAAGTCGATAAACGTGAATAATTTTATAGTATATCCTTATATTTTTTCGGACCACAAGCCTATAAGTATTTTTTTATATATTTAATCTAAAGATTTAAATTTATATATTTAAATATCTGGATATAAAACTATTATAAATAAAAAAAAGAAAAAGAACATCCTCCATATTCTCTTGATTCTTTGAAATTATCTATTGAATTTAACTTAATTTTTTTAGAGTGCTCTAATATAAAAATACCATCAATATTTAGTGTGTTATTATTGAAAATTAGATTTTGAATTTCTGTATAATTTCCTATAGAATAATCATAAGGAGGATCACAAAAAATAATATCATAACTCAAAGTATTTGTTTTAAGAAATTTAAAAACATCAGTTTTTTTAACATTTATATTTAAGTTAAGATCATTAGAAATTGATTTAATAAAGTTTACACATTTATGATTATTATCAATTGAAGTAATATGATCCACCCCTCTGGAAGAAAACTCATAACTTATATTTCCGCTACCAGCATATAAATCCAAGACTTTAATGCTTTCAAAGTTGTACCTATTCTGAATTATATTAAATATAGCTTCCTTAGATTGATCTGTAGTTGGTCTTATTGGGAGTTTTTTCGGAACATTTATTCTTTTCCCTTTGTTTTTTCCTGAAATAATTCTCATGAAAGTATAAAATCAATTTTTATTTTAATTAAATCTTTGTCTGTAAATGATTTTGTTTTAAATGTTACTATGTTTTTTATAAACTGGGAAATGAAATTGAAATTTTTATCATTTTCAGAAATGCCTCCTAATATATTTAATTTCGTATCAGATTTAATTTCTTTATTTTGCTCAATCACAAAAAGTAAAAAATATAAAATATCTTCTTTAGTTTGATATTCAAAATCATTATAATAGAGTAAGTTTTTGTTTTTAAATATTATTACTTGAAAACTATCAGTCTCAATATTAGTAAAGAATAAAGTCCTACTGTCATTAGTAGTTGTTTTTAATATTTTTCTCAGTAAGATTGTTGAAGAATGATAATATTCAAAAGAACCAAACCTCTCAACTAGGTAATTGTTTACATTAACAAAAGGCAAGTAGACATTATAAGTTTCTAACTCTTCAATATAGTCATTAGAAGCAAAGTCATTTTCAATAAGCTTTGAATTAAACTTTAAATAATCTAAACTTAATCTTTCATCAAATAATTCTTTAGGTACAAGGCAAGAAAGCTTATTAGAAATAATTAATTTAACGTTTATGACATTAGAAAAATCAATTTTTGATTCATTTAAAAACGAATCTAATTTAGATGATAGGTTCTCGGTTAGAGCCTTTTTATCGAAATTATATTTTTTGTAATCAATGATAGAGTTATCCTCAAGTTTACTTAACATTAAATCAAAGCCAGATAAGCTAATCTTAATGGAAAGCTTAGTGCTTGGTTCTATTCTAGTTTCTTGCGATTGCATCATAGGTTGTAGGCCAATTACCATTGGTACTAACCTCAGTCATTGATCCTAGAACAAGGTCTGGTCCATTCACTCCGTCAACTGACATAAGGGCTTTCTCTTGTTTCAATAAGTCTTTATTCTGGTCAAATAAAATCACATCTTTGGATACTCTAACTTCAAATACATGAACATCATAGTCTCCTTTTTTAATCATATCTGATTTAATAGAGAAAATTGCGTCAACTCCATTAATAGGAATTTGTGCCATGTTTTTATATCTATTCGAATTTCCAAAAAGAGAATCTTTTATAGAAGCAAAACCCAAAGTGTCTATTACTACTACTTCTCTAAGCATATCAATTCTGTAGACTCTGTCATATTGTAAATAACTAGAGTCTCTTTTTTGTGTTAGAGTGTATTGAGCTGTATCAATAAACTTAATCAATCCATCAAAATTGTTAGCATATGAACCATTTACACTTTTATAAGCTAGTTGAGCATTTCTAATGTCTTTAAGTTTATCAATAACTTTAAGATAACGCTCTTTTTTAACTTCATTGAATTTAATTGGAGCATTAATTGAAGTATAAATCATGTAAGAAAAAAAGAATATAAGTGACCAAAGGACAGCTTTAATAATTCTCATGTATTTTGATATGAATCCCATTATTTAATTAATTATATTTAGACAAAACTACAAATTTTTTTTATTCCAAAAA
>Ga0209090_10000669_pt1:0-20000 | contig 21484 bp, 12 predicted proteins | sample ArcticOcean_MG_C_9_FD_187432 | JGI IMG/M metagenome (GOLD analysis project Ga0209090, IMG submission 187432) | Marine microbial communities from western Arctic Ocean - ArcticOcean_MG_CB2_152 (SPAdes) (version 2) | ecosystem: Environmental > Aquatic > Marine > Oceanic | place: Arctic... | reverse complement strand
TGCGAGACGCGTTTGAAACGGAGCACGAGTTTTGCGTGGTCATGGAATACGCGCAAGGCGAGTTGTTTGAAGTATTGGAAGACGATAGGACGTTGCCAGAGCTAGAGGTGAAAGCAATCGCTCGGCAGTTGGTGTCCGCGTTGCATTATTTGCACACGAATAGAGTCATACACAGAGATATGAAACCGCAGAATGTTTTGATTGGAGCGAATAAGGTGGTGAAATTGTGCGATTTTGGGTTCGCGCGATCGATTCGATCGCAATCTATGGTGATGACATCGATTAAAGGAACGCCGCTGTACATGGCGCCAGAGTTGGTGCAAGAGCAGCCGTATAATCACACCGTAGATTTGTGGTCGTTGGGAGTTATTCTGTACGAGTTATTCGTCGGGAAGCCGCCGTTCTTTACCAATAGCATTTACACTTTGATTCAAAAGATTGTTCGAGACCCTTTGACGTGGCCGGAAGATATGAGCGCGGAGTTTAAATCCTTTTTGAGAGGATTACTAAATAAACGACCGAGCGAACGGTTGTCGTGGCCGGCTTTGTTGGAACATCCGTTTGTGAGGAAGAGCGAGTACGACGACGAACACGAACACGATGACGAACACGAACACGAACGACAGCAACGACAACAACAACAACAACAACAACAACAACAACAACGCGGAGAAAGAGAGGCGGGTGATCAAGAGGAACGACGAAGAAGAGCGGAGGAGGTTGAGAACCGGTTGTCTACGGGAGCAAAGACGACGACAACGACGACGGCGGCAGTAGCGACGCACAACAGACGTCCGTTAGCTTCCACGCCGCAAGGTGCGACGAGAACGACAAACGCCGCTACGACGACGACGACGACGACGACGACGACGACGACGAACAACAACAAGACGCCAATAGTTCGACGAGGTGGTTTACCTCGTAGAGAAGATGTGCTCGCAGGAACAGCGACGGATGGCTATAACACGCCAAAAATACCGGCGAGAAGACCACCGCCTTCGACTACGCGAGGCACAGCGGTTACCGCGGCTACTACTACTACTGCTACTACTACTACTGCTGCTGCTGCTGCTGCTATTGGTGGTGCTGCACTTATCGGCGGAGTGGTTTCGGGAACGACGCCACGAACAGCAACGGCTGGTGAGATGCCACAACGCCACGCGTCGAATACTAATCTTGCGATTGAAAGTCAGCACGGGCATGGTGTAGACTCGGCTTTACTTGAATGCGAACTTAAATCGCGTACGGAAGATGGCGCCGCGCGTTTGCGACGAGATCGGACGGCGATTAAAGTTATTTTAGCGGCTTTGCAGCCTCCTCGAAGCGCGCCTGGATCAAAATTTAATATTCTCGCGCTTCTATCGCCAGGGAGTGAGCGCGAAAGAGGAACGTCTGCGCATACTGAACCTGGTATCGACGACGCGCCGTCTTCCAGTGGTTTGAGTAATCACGCGAGCAACGCAAATGGTCCAATGCCAAAGTTGACGAGTTCTTTAGTAGATGCGGTGTCTGCTCTGAGAACGCTTCGAAATATCGTGTGCGTTTCGAGCGCGAGTTTAGCAAAAGTAGGTGGCGATGCCAGTGGTGCATTAGCGAGAGATGCTCCCGGCGCCGCGTTATGGACCGTGCGGGCCATCGCAGCGATGTGGAATCCAGTAAACGAAACAAAGGACGACGCGCAAATGCGGGAAAAGTACGTTGCCTTTGAAATCGAACGCGAGGAAGCGTTGCAACTCGCTTTGAACGTCGCGACGCTACTTGCGAGCGGATCGGGCCCTTCGCCGTGGTGTAATGTCGGATTGGCAAACTATTTACGCGCTTTAAGCGAGTGTTTGGTGAGTTTTGAACTGCGTCGAAATAACGACGATTCAGGCCACGACGAAGACAAACTTCGCCTTCGTCTGATCCAATCGAAGCTCGAGACGCAGCACTTTGCTCGGGTCGCCGTCACACGCGCCATCGATCTCGCCTCAAAGCGCGGTGAAGGTCAGGAATGCGTCATGGCACTTTCAAAGCTCCCGAAACCAACGTTTTGCGAAAGTTTAATCGCGCATTTAGCATCGTCGTTTAGTCAGCTCGAACGCGATTTACTCGAAGAGCAAGCGAAAAGCGCGCAAAAGAAAAAAGACAGAGAAAGTGACAAAGAGTGCAATAATGCTCAAAATGAAAACGACGAGCGCAAACGACGCGCCATATTTAAACGAAGAGGCGAGGCTGTCGGCGACGCTTGCGATGCCTTGTTGAAATGTTCTTCGTGTTACGCGCCGGTTTCGATTACACTCGTCGCGGACTCGTTCGTTCGATACGGCGAACGCATGGGCGCATTCCAAGCACTCATTAAAGCGTCGTCAAATTCAACATACTGTGGATTTCTCAGTCTCTCTGGGTGTCGTATCATTGGCGCGTGTTCGAGGGCGTCGACAGCTTTTGCTGACAAGGCGCTCGAAAAAGATGCGTTGATGCGCTTCTCGACGAGATTGATTAAATTAGTCGCACGCGCTTCCGAGTTGTCCAAGGGAGTGACGCTATCATCATCTCTCGAAACTAAAGCTGCAATCATGGCTAAGTTATGTCCAGTTGCAGACGGTATCGCAGCTGTGGCGTACGCGTTGCATCCGTTGGCGAAGGAAAATTGCGAGACTGCGCATCCGGCGGATTTTCTGTGCGACTCTGGCGTCGCGGAGAGCTGTTGCGACGCGATGGAGATTTTCTCCTCGTTTTCAACGTCGATTGTGGCGACGATAGCTCGGACGGCCCCAGGCTCCGACGCGTCTTCAAAAGCGATCGAGGAGTATAAATCCTCGCAGCATCTTGCGATTTTCTCCTTACTCAACGTTTTGCGGTTACCGCTGGCGTTCATCCCGACGAAAGGCTCAAACGCAGAAAAAGTTGGCGCCGTGGCAAACCGTAAATTCATGACAGTATTGAAGGAAAAAAATGTGCTCGGAACTTTGTTGAAGTGCGTGAAGTCGATGAAGACAGATCTGGAAATGCGCGCGTTAAGAAAATATAACGGGAACGGTAACGAGAACGAGGAGGAAGAAGTAGAAGAAGTGGAAGAAGAAAATAACACGACTAAAAACAAAGCGAATAGCAAAAAGAACAAAAAAGCAGCGGCGGTTGATACTGCTGCTACTAGTAACAGCAGTGAAGCGCATTCTTTATCGAGCGCTATTAGTTTAATTTCGCGTCTGGTCGTCACCGGCGGCGATGTCTTCAGCAACCAGTTCATCGAAGCGAAAGGATGCTCGGCGTCTCTCAGCGAGTTTGCGCTTTCGCAATCTTCGTTTGCGTCCTCGTTGCTGAACAATAAGCAGAAATCTATTAAAGTGGAGTTTGCGAACGAAGCAACAACCATTGTTGATTGGACTATGATTCTCTCACAGCTCGCCAAGAGTAACGAGAGTCGGTACGAAAATGTTGGCGAGGCAAACGCAACTTTTCATTTAACAAAGTTGCTTCGACACGAAGATTTCAACGTGCGCGCGCGCGCAGCGAACGCACTCGGTAACCTTTGTCGCCACTCGGACTATTTTTACGCATCATTTAAGAAGTATGAGACGGTCGGCGCGCTGATTGATCGTTTAAACGCAGATGAAAAAGAGGAACCCTCTGCGTTGGTTCGAAAGTTTGCCGCTTTCGCCATCGGGAACGCCGGGTTTCACTCCGATTATCTCTACGATGATTTGCGACGATCAATTCTCCCACTCGTGAGGAATATAGGTAATCATTACGGGTCAACTTTTGGTGTTGGAAGAAAAGATGAGAACGATGGGAAAACGAGAAGCAACGCCGCGGCGGCGCTCGGAAACTTGGCGAGAAACGGCGATGCTCTCATCGCAGACTTGCTTGCGAACGATGTGCCCAAGGCGCTAATTTTACTCGCCAAAGAGTACGCTTCAGAGAAGAGTAGCAGTAAAAAGAGTAGCAGTGTAGGAGATAAGCAAACGCCCGCGCACGTTGCGCTCTTTTCGCTCGGAAATCTCTGCGCGCACGAAGAGTGCAGATCGGCGCTGATAAAATTAGGGGTTCGAAATGCTCTGCTGCAATCGCGCACGAGCGAGGACGAATTGCTCCGAAAATACGCTCTGAGAGTGTTAGCGAAACTAGAAAATTCTTAATAGTGAGTGAGATAGAGAAACATCATTCCTTATTTTTACACAACGATAACTATATATAATCAGTCACTATCGTCCTCATCTGCATTCTCTTTTGGCGTGAATGCCGCGCGCATGGCATTTTCCAACTGTTGATTAATATCTTCATTTTTATGCGCCTCGTCCGCCTCGGTGGTTTGGAAGACTTTGCCTAACACGGACAACGCCTCGCAACGCTTTTTTCTCACTTCTTTCTTCACGCTCTTATCGTGACAAACTTTATCACACACCGATCTAAGTGTCGATTCAATGTCGAGCGCAGAAACGTTCCAAAGTGCTTCTAAAATGTGCGGCATGACGTCTTTTTGATGCTGCGCGCGTCGCTGCATTATTTCAGCCTCTGTCAACGGCGGTTTCTTCTTCGTTTCCTTCCCTTCTTGCTCTTTAGCGATATTCTCGGCGATTTTCCCGTCTCCCTCGCCAGCGCTCTTTTCACTTTCACCCTCTTTTTCTTTTCCTTGTTCTTCCTTCATGTAGCCCTCCTCTTCCTCGGCGATTTTCTTCACCGTTCCAAACGCGCCAAACGCAGCTTTCATCGCGCTGAACTGTGTTTTCGTTCTGTTTGTATTTTGCTCCATGGCGGCAAAGTTTGAACGAACCCCTAAATCCGCCCACGTCCCAAAACCAGCCACGGGATCCGTCAACACTTGCTCCGCTTGCTTCTCGTACACGAATCCAATCTGTTTCAACATTTTTGGTCCGTGAGAAGCGTTGGCTAAACTCTGCGCGATTGGTTTCATTTGCGCTTCAAACTTTTCCAGAGCCGCTTTTTCGCGCAGCTTTTCCTCCTCTTCTTTTTCATTCGTCTTATCAGCCGTTAAAGTCGCAGTCGGTGTGACCATGGCGCGAGCCGACGTGGCGTACCCATCCAAAATAGCAGCCAAATTAATCGCTAATCGAACAATTCTTCGGTCTTGTAAAATCCGCGTTTCATCTCTCGTCAAATCGCTTCCGCCTTCGGCCATGACTGCCATTTGCAGTTTCCCGACGAACATTTCCATCTGGTCCGACCCGAACAATGCGGCAAAAAACGCCGACGCGTCTATCACGGGTATATCACCTAATCCATCTTTCCCTCTTGAATCATATTTTTTCCTCAACTCTGGATCGGACAACACTTGGTACGCCTCGCCGACTTTTTGAAACTTGTTGTGCGCGTCCGGGTCGTCGGGATTTTTATCCGGATGTAACTTCCTCGCGAGTTCGTAATACGATTTCTTAATCTCCGCCGACGAAGCAGTTGTTTCAACTTTCAAAATTTCGTAATATTGCGTCTCTTTAACTTGCTTCCCTCCTCCGTTTCTATTATTATCATTACTATTATTATCGCTATTACCTCCTCCCATGCTCTCGTTGAGTACTCCGTTGAGCCCGATGCCGCTTCTCCCTTCACTCATCGCCCTCTTCCTCGCCTGCTCATATATATCCTCGTCCGTCGATTGCGCCAACCAAATCCCATCCCGCACTAAATCTTCATCCACCCACTCTCTGGTGTGTCGATTCCACCTCTTTCCGTCATTCGCCGCCATAATCGCCTCGGGGGTATTCGCCACGCCTCGACAAATTTGCGTCACTCCGACGCCGGCGCCGACGACGGGTAAAACCACCGCCGCCGCCAATCCGGCGCCTAAACCTTTGAAAAACCCACTCGCACCTTCCGCTTTAGCACCGGCAATCGGTGCCGCAATCAACGCCGCTGCTCCAGCTAACGCGCCTTTCCCCACGGATTTCAAACCAGAGTTTAAGCCGCTCGCGGCATCTTTCGGTCGTCTCAAGGAGAAAAAATCGTTGAAATCGACGCTTTCCGCTTGCTTGGAAAGCGTCGCGGACATTGCACCACCACCACCGCCATTACCACCATCATCACCACCACCAATTAACGCGAGTTGCATGTGGTTCAGTAATTCTTCCGTCGAAGTTTTTGGTTGTTGTTGTTGTTGTTGTTGTTGGCGATGATGATGATTACTCGAAGAAGAAGAAGAGGTGCCTCGTTCTTGTTCTTGGTGTTGTTGAAAGGCGCTCATCTCTCTTCTTTTTCTTAAACACAATACGAGCGCAGAAAAGAGCAAAGAGTGAGCGAGTGTTCGTTCACCGCGCGTTGTGAAAGAGAGAAAGAGAGAGAGAGAGAGTTTTTAAAACGAGAGCGACTTTTTTCTCGTTTTTCGAAGAAGAGAAAAAAGAAGAAGAAGTGAACTCTTTTTTGTTTGTTGTTGCAAACGCGTCAAAATCTCAAAAAAAAAAAAATGAAAACCCTCTTAAACGAGGAAGGAGAGTGAATGAATGCATAACCTATTTCTCTTAGGAGTAGTATTCTTCTTAGTCGTTTTATTGAGCTACACACAAACAGACAACAAAAGGTTTCAAAGAAGACAAAGAAGAGGAAGAAGTACACGACGACGACGACGAGACTGATGATGAGGAGCGAAGGAAATAGTGTCATTACTTTGAGTAAAAACAACATTGGAAGTCAACTTCATCCTCATCCTCATCATCGTCGGGTAACGACGGGGATACAAAAATCGTTGATTGCCCCTCGCGGCGCTTCGTCTTCTTCTCCTTCGTCTTCTCCCTCGTTGAAGAAAGAGTTTTACGACGCTTCGTCTGAACCAGACGTCCTCATCGTCCAATCGAAGAACAAAAGAATAATGTATTCCACGACGAGAGAAATAAACGTCCAAGAGGTTTCTGATTTGTGCGATAAAGTTGGGTGGCCGAAACGACCGGAGGAGAAGCTGAAAATCGCTTTGGAGAATTCGTTTTTAGTCGCGCAGATGTACGTTTGTAGTAGTAGTAGTAGTAATAATAATAATAATAAAGAAGAGGAAGAAGAAAGGTTAATAGCGACGTGCAGAGCGACGTCTGACCACGCGTTCAACGCGTGTTTGTGGGATATAATTGTCGATCCAGAGTATCAAGGTCAAGGGTTAGGGAAGGCGATTGTGTCGCACTCGATACGGGCGCTGTTGGCGAGAGATGTGGCGAACGTGACGTTGTTCGCGGATAAAGATGTGGTGGAGTTTTATGAACGGTTAGGGTTTGTGACCGATGCCGACGGCGTGAAAGGGATGTTTTTATATCCAAACGTAGAAGGTGAGTAGAGAGAGAGAGAGAGTTTGAAAGTGTAGTTTGTGTCTGTTTCGTAAAGCGTGCAAATGTATTACAGGAAGATGATTTCTCAATCAATCAATCAATTTCTATGTACTCAACTTGTGGTGGTGGTGGTATTGATGCGTTCGTTCTGTCGTCCCTTTCGATGCTTTTTTTCAAAGGAATTGGCGTTGGAGATTTAGCTAATAAACGTTTTCGCTCCCGCGCCTCCTCGCTCGTTTTCTGTTTCTTCACCAAGTTTTCCAAATCCGCCACTTCGGCAGGTAACCTTTTGAAAAAGTCTTGGATGCGCGCAGAAGACGAGACGCTTTTATCACGGACATTTGACTTTTTCGAAGCATCGTCGGCGGCAGCTGCATTAGATGCGGCCGCAGTCAACAAAGGTGCGGTCTTTTTGTTCTTCTCGGGCGCGTTCTCCTCGTCTTCAAAATCGTCCCAGTTCAAGAAACTGGTTGTTTTTTTATTCCCGGAGGATTTGAAAAAGTTCTTCATGGTTTTTTGCTGCGTCGTCGCTTTCTTGTACGAGAATGGATCAATAGGCGTCACGTCGTCTTTTTTCAACGACATGCGACCTTTAATTTCCGCGCCTTTTTTCTTTTTTTCCTCCCAATTTTTCTCGGCGGCAGCGACGACGAGCGGGAGTAATTTTTTGGGATATCGAATACCAACTATCTCGAACATTTCGCCAGTTCCGTTGTTCGTTTCGTTTAACGAAAAGTCCTCGGGGTTTTGTTCTTGTTGATCACTTCCGTTTGAATCGGGGAGTAACGCCGCGACGGCCGTCGTCTGCGCCTCTTCTTGTCGCTTCTTAAGGTTAGTTTCCACGCGTACGACGCGCATGTGTCGGTCACGGAAACCAACACTCGACTGATTTCGTTGCAAAACTGTTTCGAGCTCTTTCCACATGGTCACGACGGCACCATTGACGATGCAGCATCGCTCAGCTCGACTTCCAAAATCGCAATCTATACCGCTTTGGACGTTTTGGCACATTCCGTAATGTTTGCAGCCGAATTCGGTTTTGTCGTACGTAAAATCCCACTCTTTTTTGGCTTTAGATTCAATCCACCACCCGGGGTCTTTGTCTTTGATTCGAGTGTTGTATGCCATGAAATCGAAGCGATTCTGGTTGGGTTGAACTTTCCCCATATTCGGTCTGTAAATTTCTACTTCGAGTTCATCGGTACCAGGGGCTGTGAACACTAACATAATTTCGCGCCTGCCATACCACTTTTTCTTTTTGAAATAAAATCCATCGCGGGGGTATCGCGAACCGCTCGTTTTGTACATCTCAAAGGCTTGATCCCAAGATAACCCACGATCGGAGACAAAGTTGGACTTAAGTAGGCGAGCACCGTGAAACGGTTCTGTGAGAACAGCTTGGTTGGCTTTGCCATCGAGCGCGACATGTTGACCGCCGAGTTGATTCACTCCCTCAGTATAACTACCTTCAAGTTTCGCGGCATTTATCACGGCGTGGAGCGTATCTCCGAACAATCCGAACATAATATTTTGACGAAGTACCGGGACGCCGAGTAACCTATTTAAGAATCTGCGCACGTTGACCGCACTAACAGTAATCAAAGATTTCTCACCACTTTTCTCGCCGAGCTCGAGAACAGCGCGTGAAAGTTCCACGTAAATATCTCTCAGCGATTTACCGCTCTCAATTGTTTCTTCAGAAATCTTACGTTGGTATTCGTCGTCACTCAACCCGGCGTGTTTCCAAACACTTTGTAAGGAAACGCCCGTCGGTAATTTGAAATCGAAAGTATCGTTGTCGACCTGCGCGTTGAGCGCATCAAACATAATTTGCAAAGATCGTTTCCCGAGGAAAGAGTCCACGTTAGCATCGCTCAAATCGACACCAGTCGCCGCGCGTCGATCGCCGCGGGTGAGCGCGCCGAGACTTTGCAAACGTCTCGCGACAGCAGATACAAAGCGCCGTTCACCCCCAATGTCAGTTGAGACCATAACATATAACGGGCCCTGTGCTTGATTCGAGCGATGCGACCGTCCAAGTTGCTGGATTGCTTTATCCGCAGCCCAGGGTAATTCAACGGTGATGTGCACGCGACGCCTCTGGTTCGGCACTTTCTTGCTCGCGTGCAGTGAGATTCCCGTCGAAGCTGCATCTGAGATGATGGCAACCAATTTACTCCCCTCCATAAACCACTTGGCTTCTCGAATATTGATGCTATCCATTTCCGATGCGAACTTGTCCTTGTTGTTATTACTCGCCGATGCGAGTAAATGCCGCCCGTCGTCCGAGACTGGTGGCACCGCAAATCTTGGTTCGTACGTCAGTCCAGATTCTTCACCGATCGAGTGTCGCACCATTCTGGCACGCCTGCCTGTCATCTCGGCTACTTTCTCGACGCCGCCGAGTTTATCGATTAAGTCGTCGAGGAAATTAGGGGGTAAATCCAGCTCTTCTACGCGCTTTAAGAGCGCTTCTTTGACATTGTACGCTTCCTCGTGCGTTCGAGGACCGGTGATAGTTCCGTCTGCTCTTTGTTTCCAACCATCCGGAAGATCGGCGACGGGTAAGAGTTTCACCGTTTCTTGCTCCTCAGCGGTTCCGTTCGATTTGCCATTGACGTCCGCCTTGAAGTGTTCCATAATGAACTGTCTCAAAATTTCTTGCGTCGTGGAGGTTGGGACATCGCTTTCGAATCCGTATTGTAAGTTCAAACGCGTATCTTGCGCTTCGCCGGTTGTTTGGAGACCGATTAAAGCGCACTCGCCTCTTTCTAAAGCTTCCTCAACCTCCTTGACGACGAACGGGATTTTGAAGCTCACGCATAACAACTTGAAGAATCTTTGATGCGCGCTCCAGTACAATTTCATGAACATCCCGCTCTTCTCGCCTCGTTTCTGCGCTAAATTCTCGTACTTTACGCGAACGTCTTGCCAAATTTGGCACGCCGAGTCGTACATCGCCCTCTGTTGAGCGGTAATTTTCACAGTTTCCGTGCGAAATTCCGCTTCTTCGAAGGAAAGCGCTCTCGCGACATACTTTCCACCGGCTTTCATCTCAATCGCGAGCATCTCAAGAAAACCTACGCCTCTGTCTTGCAATTTCTTGATGAAGGTCTCGGCATCTTTGAAGGGCGTCGACGGACCCCAAAAGCCCATACGTTCCATGTACGCCATGTTTCCAATCTCCGAAACGCCCGTCGCCGAGCAGTACAAAACTCTGGCTTCCGGACACATCTCTTGCATCTCTCTGACAGCCTTTGCCGTTTGACTCCCATTATCGCTGCTCGATTTTTTTCCCGCGCCCGCAGTGTGCCCCGAATTCTTGGCTTTATGACATTCGTCGAAAACCAAACAGCCGTCCCCGTCCTCGCCTTCGCCGAACCAATCGATAATCTGTTGGAACCTATCGTACTTCCCGGTAGCGCTCACGAGCGTCGAATATGTGGTAAACAAAATACCTTCCTGAAAGTCTCGACTCAATCCAGTCGCTTTGGTCTGGTTATCCAGCTCTTGAACGTTTCTTATGATCTTCGCGTGGCACCCCAAGTCGGTTAAATCTCTCATCGCGTCTCGCGCCAAATCGATCGACGTGGACACCCAAACGTGTCTTCTTCTTCCTCTGCAATAATTATCGAAAATGACGCCGGCAATTTGCCTCCCTTTACCAATACCCGCACCGTCGCCGATAAAAAACCCCGCTCGTCGTCTGCCATCTTCTAAATACTCTTGGTGTTTTTGACACGCGTACGCGACGCCTTCGAGTTGCAAGCCAGACAGTTTTCGATTCTCAATCAACTCGGAAACGAGAGGATAGGTGAGTTTCGGCAACGCCACGGCGTTTAAAGAGGACGACTCGACCACTTTACACGGATGCGGTATCGTCTCGAACGGTAACGATTTCGTCTCGTACCCTTGAAACACGTTCGTCAACGTTTCGTTCACTTCCTCTTGTTCCGTCGGCGTTTTCGGATCGACGTTATGGTTTTCTCTTTTTCCTCCTCCGGATGCTGCTCCGGCTTGAAAATGATGATTTCGATTTTTTTCTTCTAGATCTTGTTCTTGTTCTTCGTCGTCGTCGTCGCCATCATCGGAATAATAACCCCCGCGCCCACCACCAAAGAAATGCCCCCCGAACATTAATTCCATCTACTGTTTCTTCTTCTTCTTCTTCTTTACTGTGTGTGTGTGTCTCTCTCTCTGTGTTTATTATGCCGCAATGATGAGTTTTTTTTCTCTCTCGGAAAGATTCAAAAAATGTTCTTCCTCGAACTAAAAAAAGTAGGCACCCTTGTTACACTTTTGGACAAGACTTTTCTTGTTCGTTGCCCCACAACAACTGAACACAAAACAACAGAAAAAACAGAACAAAACCAACACACAAACTTCCCCTCCTCTTTTTATACACACCATCAAAATGGTGTTGTTGTTGTTCACGACGACGATAAAGAAGCTCTCGTTGCAATCATCATCATCGTCGTCGTCGTAATAATAATAATACTAACAAGAACAACAACAACAAGAACAAGAACATCTGTTTTATCGAAGAATAAATGACGTCCAACAAATCATCATCGTTGTTGTTGTTGTCATTGATGGAAAAAAAACAGCAAGTGCGAGAGACGATGCGGGTGGTCTGTTCGCCGCAGTCCTCGAACGAGAGAAGAAAAGAGTGCGAGCGTTTTTTAGACCAGACGTTCCGGGAGAAGTTCGAGGAGAATTACGAGTTAGTGCTGGATATTTTGAAAGGCGTTGGGAAGAACGGTGGTGGTGGTGGGAGTTCTTCGGAGGAGGAAGAATCAATCGAAGTCGCGGTGTTTGTCAGCAAATGTGTTTTGCAGTACCTGAGACGAGCAAAGATGGAGACAGATAAAAGTAGTCACAGTAGTACGAACAACAACAATCTGTTACTGCGGATTTTGTTTCAATCGATTGTCTCGAACGATCTGTTGAGTTTACGAGGGAAGGAAATCAACAGTGTCTGCGAATTTGCTGCGCTCGGAGCGGCGGTGGCGTCCATGAAAATGGTGCGAAGCGAAGAGGACGTGGAGACGTTTGTGGAATCGTCGGCGATGCACTTTCGACAAAACTCGGCGCACGCGTTTGTGCATTATTTGAAAGCGTTCGGGGAGAGCGTGCACGATAAAAACGTAGGTGCGATTCGTCCGGAAAGACGGAAGTTAATTGCCGAGGCGGCGTCGAGAGCGTGCGTCTTCGTGTGTCGCGCTTTGGAGGAGATGTACCAATCTATTTCTATCGCTACGAACGCGGAGGGAAGAGAAGAAGATGTGACTTTAGTAGCTTTAATGTTTGATTGCTTAGCGATTTGGTTGAACGAGGTCAATTCGAGCGCCTCGATCGAGTTGTTCTTTCCAAAGCAAAGTAGAATTTTAGAGCGCGCCGTGCAAATCGCGTGTGCTTCGGGGGAATCCAAAGTACAATCAAGCGCCATGTCGTTCGCTTCGACTTTGCTCGAGGCTATCGTGCAACAAGAAGGCGCGAATAGAGAAGCGCTCGCACAGTGTTTGAGTTTCGTGTCGCAAGTAGCGACGTCGAAAGAGGCGTGCAAATCCGCGCAAAATCGTGCGCTAGAGATTATTTTGGCGACAGTTAACGGAGCGCTGAAAAGAGACGACACTGAAATCGTGTCGTTTTGTCTAGACGCGTGCGCGAATGTGCTCCTCGCGAGTCCTGAGTCGCCGGCATCGTGTTTTGACGCGTGGGTGAAAATTTCCTCTTTCTCCGCATCGGCGTTTGACCTCGATAAAGAAACGACGCAGAAATACGTACCAAACGTGGTGGTTGTTGTAAATGCCTTGGCAACGTTCCTTTTGGAATACTATAGACGGAATCCTTCAGAAATGGAAGCCATTCGAGACGAGATTGGCGACTCGTGTCGCGAGATTATCAATGCAGTCGGGACGAATCCAATTTTACCGATTCTCGTTCAAGGATTACAAACAGAAAGAGGGTTGGGGTACGTGTTCGTGTTTCAAATTTTATCCTACAGAATGAAGAATACGTTTGGTGGTGATGACGAGGGAGATAATGCCGGCGAAAATAACGACGGAAGTAGCAATCTTTTCAACGTCGCGATACAAGCGGTGGTGGACGCTCTAGTGCACTTCAGCGACGCTCGCGAAGCGGTGTGTTGGTCATTCGTCGGATTGGCGAAGGATATCGCCGTCTCTAGAAAGCTTACGAAGTACTGTTTGCGAGCGCTGAGTGAAGTTTTGTGTTCAACGAACGATCCCGTGCACTCTCGCGGCTCGGCGACGGCGATTATGCGCATATGCGATTGCTCGAAGGAATCGCTCTTTTTGGACCCGGAGATTTCAAACTATCTCGGTCAGATGCTTGAACGCGCGTACGTGGAAAATTTAGTAACACCGACTGCCCTTCACGATTTGCGAGACGGTCAAGAGCCGACAATTACTGTAGTTCTACGTGCAGCGGTACGCGTGAATTGTACGTCCGCGGAGTCGCTGGGTCGTTTGTTCCGGAAAACATCAGAAAACGCCTTGAGCGCTATTCATCATCATCACGGTATTCAAGTCGGACACGCCTTAGTGGACGTTTCCATTGCGCTTCAATCGCAGAAAGCAACGCACGATGTCGACACAAAAAAGATGGCGTTAGAAATATTATCTCACGCTTTATCTCCGGCGCAAAGTTCCGTCGTGCCTTTGAAAGAGCTTCGCTTGTTGCTTCATGTCTTCGCGACGAACGACAACGAGGCTGTCTTTCTGGCGCCGGTCCTTTTTATGATTATGCGAACGTATCTTTCCATTTACAGCAACGGATCGAGTTACCTCGGAAACGAACTCATAGATACGGTACGATTGACGTATGTGAAGAATATCACGCATTCATCTTTATCGAATACCGCGTTGCACGAATCGATTGCGATGAACTCAGAACTGTTCCAACGAATGGGAATTTCTTACGAGGATATCGTGGGCGTTTTTTCCGGAACGACGTTGAATGACGTCGTCGCGAAAGTACTAGATATGAATCTCAGAGATACCAACGCGAATTTCGCGGACGACCCGGATCGATTTCCATCGGTGTATGGGTTGGCGCAAGCTCTTGTCCGCTCGGATTGCGGGTACGTTCTCAGTAACGAACGCCTGGAGCTTCTTCTCCGAGCAGTTTCGATGAGTTTACGCACGGGGTGTTCAGATGAAAACGCGATTTCCGTCCTCGCCTTAGCTGGAGATCTCGCGTGTCGTTCAATTGACAGCTTTGATCCAAAAAAAACGTCCGCATCGTTTGGTGGAGATAAAGTCGTCGGCGTCGTCCATGGAAGTCTCGTAAATAACAACGCGAGCAACGTGAAATTGGTTCTCCCGAATTGGACGTTTAACAATCCAAAAAGCATTCACTTGCCTCAAATGACTCTCCCACTTCTTCTCCGTGGTTTGTTGGAAGCAGCTAACGAATACTTTCCCGCGCAACTCCTCACCGACATCGCCGCGACCTGTTTTGCAATCCTCAAATCCGTTGGTCCCGCTATCTTTCGAGAAGCGCTTTGCGTCGCGCTCGGCGACGAAAACGACGGCTTTCCTCGTCCGTCCGCGACACAAAAATTCAAATCCGGCTTCATCGACGACATCACCAGCGAAGCGACGATACAACACGTGAGGAACTTTAAGAGAAGTTTAAAGAAATTCGTCGGAGGCAAGAGATCCGCCGCTGGTTCTTAACACACATGAAAGGAGTTAGTAATAGTAGTTAGTTTTTGTATGTTCGTAGAAGTACGTAGTTTTGTAGAAAAAAAATGAACTGTAGCTCACACACCTCACTCTTCCTCTCACTCAAAAGTTCTCTCCTTCCTTCCTCTCGGCGGAGCGGAGAGAGAAAGAGAAAAAGAGAGAAACGCAGAGGGTTTCAATCGATATAATGCACGGACGCAAGCGGGAAAGCACTGCCAGTCGTCTCGAGCGAAGGGCGAAATCCTTGCCGAAAGTAAAACTGTTGCAAAAGTTGCACAAAGAAATCGTGCACTTACAAAACGCCGACGATAACGAGAAAGGAAAGGATGGCGGCGGCGGCGGCGACGACGACGACCACGATACGAAAACACAGAAGATGGAATCGTTAATGCTCACTTTGACGCAAAAACTGGTCGAGATTCAACCGGAAATGATCACGTGTTGGAACAAAAGGAAAGCACGTTTTTGTCTTTACGTTGTTGTTCGACAACAAAAAAACGAGGAAGAGGAGGAGGAAAGACTAAAAAATGTCGCGAAAGAAGAATTACACGTATCGGAACAAGGGTTGAGGAGGAACCCAAAAAGTTATTGCGCCTGGGAACACAGGAGGTGGGTAATTGCTCGGTTGTACGATCGAATCCTTAGTTCGTCGTCGTCGTCGTCGTCGGAAACAGGAAACGAAGACTCGTCGCTTCTTCCTTTTATGAAAGATGTCGTCCTTCGCGAGCGAGAGCTGTTAGAGACGCTGTTAAACGCGGACGATAGAAATTTTCACGCGTGGAATTACCGGAGGTTTGTAGTTGATAAGATTACTCGATATCATTTTAATGGCGAGCACGATAGGATGAACGAGGAAGAAGTAGCTGATGACGTTATACAGAACAGGAGGAGAGAGGAAGAGGCGAAGTACGCTCGCGAAAAGATTTCAAAAAACTTTTCCAATTATTCCGCCTGGCACCATCGGTCCGTGCACTTCGAACAGTTGGATGATGATGAAAACCAAGCAACAGCAACGACAGAAACGTCGTCGTCATCATCACCGACGCGATTCCAAGCCGTGCTGGACGCAGAATTCGAGCTCGTCTCTCAAGCATTCTTCACAGAGCCGGAGGACCAAAGCGCGTGGATGTACCATAGATGGTTACTTTCACAGCTCGATGCGTATTCCTCCTCCTCCTCCTCTTCCTCCTCGTCCAGAAATGCGTACAAAATACAAACGCTTCAGCGAGAGTTAGACAGAATTACCGAAGTTTCTGAAATGGAACCGACGTGTAAATGGCCCGCGCTCGTCTGCGCTCGCTTGCACAAACTCCTGGCGAAGGAAATGAAACTCGATGATGATTTCGAGCAGCGCGCGGATGTGATTTTGAAGCACTCGATCAAAGCGAAAGAGCTGTACGAAAAACTCCTCGTCTTGGACCCGCTCAGGAAAGGGTATTACAGAGACGTCTTAGATAGAATGTTGTAGTAATAATAATTTGCGTGTTGTTCGTACTCCTGTAGTAGTAGTAAGAGAGAGAACACACACACAAAAGTCTTCTCTCGAGAACGAGAACGAGGGAGTTTTAAGCTTTTTTCACATTTTTTTCTTCTTCTTCAATCGCTTTTTGAAAGAAGCCGCGTCCAAAGAAAAAAGCACATCATTCTTCCGCGCGCTTTGTTTGGACCGCACACAGAAGGGAAACACACATTTTGCGTAATCATCGTCATGCCCTTCTCGCCGAGGAAGGCTTCGTCGTTTACCTCGAGATTCCAGACGACGAGCAGGAAGAACCCTACGTATTATCACGAAGAAGAAGAAAGAGGACGAAGAAATGATGAAAACGATGATGCGAAAAGAGAAATACCGAACGAATCGACGCGCCTCTTCTCCGTGGAATCGGACTTGAAACTCGCCAAAATGACTCGCGCTCGGGGCAGTTGGTCGCCGTTGAGAGCGTTTTTGTCCATTTTATCCATAGGCATTTGTACGATGATTTGTATTTATGTCAGTTACGCGGAGGATGTGTACGATTCGGAGAAGGTTTTATCGACCGAGGCGAAAGAAGCGGCGGAGGCGCTGTACACGAGAGAGAAGTTTTTGTTCTTCGGGAAAGAAGATGGAAGGTTAGGGAATCGAAATTTTCAGAGATGGGAGTTACCGAAGAAGCTTTGGTAACGAACGAGCGAATGAACGAACGATGAGAAAGAGAGAGAGAGTCATCAGTAAAATGAGTTCTACTTAAAAGTTAGTATTTTTTAGCGCGGTTGATGAACCTGCGGTGTATTATAATAGAAGTAGTAAGTTACAGCTAGGATGAATTTGTAATGTTAGTATTGGATTGTTTTGTATAGTTATCGTTTTCATTTCACGGTGTGTAGTTGTATACATATTACATACCCTCCCGCTGCCTTTTCTTTATCTTTTACGCCGGCGAGATGCCGTGCGACTGCAAATAGTCTTTCAACTTGGCGAGGTTGATGGCGCCTTCTCGTTTACTCCCTTTCACCGGCTGACCATCTTTAAACACCATCAACGTCGGCAACCCGTACACCTCGTACTTCTCCACTAAAATTGGGTTTGGATCCGTTTCTATTTTCACAATCTTCAAATTCCCTTTAAACTCCGGCGCCGCTTTCTCCACCACTTTGCTGATTAACTTGCACGGACCACACCACGTGGCCCAGAAATCGATTAAGACCGGAGTCTCCGATTGCAACACTTCTTTCTCGAACGACGCGTCGTCGACGATGATGATATCTTCTGCTCCGGATGCTCTCGTTATGATATTTACTCTGTTCGTTCTTTTGTTCGCCGCTGCTGCTCTCAACCCGTTGTTATTATTATTGGAAACAGAAGATCTTCCTCCAAATCGATAAGACGTGCGATGATGATTTTTTTTCATCATCGTCGTCATCGCCGCGCTGGTTTTACTGCTGCTCGTGGACATCGTCGCGGCCATTTTTGCGTCTATTTGTGTGCGCGTACTCACAGAAGATAAATGCGCGCGTATAGTAAACTCTGCTGAAAGATGATGGATACGAATATATATGTTGTGTATATATATCTGATGATCAAATGAAGACACGTGATGAGCTGGTAAAAACGTGACGTGGTACGAATGACGACCACGTGAGAGAGATATGATCAAGGCTTCTCTGTTTTGTTTTCATCAGCTAGAGGGAAAAGAGGAGTTTTTCTTTTTTAAAAGTTTGAAAGGACCACCCCCACGTTCATACATACTAATAATTCCACACAGCACATTTCTCTCTCATCAAGTGTACTTAATAATAATAATAACGAAAGAACGCGTCACATCATCACAGCTCTTGTTGTTGTTCGTTTTGATATTGTTTGTGGCAGAGTTTTAGTATTTTAACAACGCGACGAAGAGAGAGAGAGAGAGAGACTTTAAAAAACTCTTTTATAATAATAATTCACACAAACGAAGATGGACGTAGATAATTACGGAGACCAACAGGCGTACGGCGCCTCTCGAGCGAGACGTGGAGGCCAACGAAGAGACGACCCGTATTCAGGAGGAGGAGGAGGAGGAGGGTACGACGACCATTCCAGAGGTGGTGGTGGTGGAGGAGGAGGGTACGATCATCGCAGAGGAGGCCGAGGCGGGAGAGGCGGCGGAGGCAGAGGAGGTAGAGGTAGCAAGCCGTACGATCGACAGAGAGAAGGAGGAAGAGGAGATGACGAGTATCATCACCAAATGGAAGACCCGTCCGGGGCGTTGACCTTTCGCCAATTCGCGTTTAAACACTTACCGAACGACGCGACGCCGCAAGAAGCCGAGGAGAAGTACGAGCAATATAAAATCGAAAACGCGCACTTGTTTCACGAGCAGTATTTTATGCGACAAAAGAACGACCTGTGGATGCAAAGAACGTTCGATCCGAGACTGTTAGAATCGAACCAAGGAAAACGCTTGGAGTTGGCGAAGGAACAGTCGGAGAAGTTTGCAAAAGGGTTCGCGGAGATTGGGTCGGTGGAAGGGTTGCCAGATTACAGCGAGGCGACGACGGAAGCGGCGGCGGACGGGGGCGAAGAAAACATGGAAACAGAAGATCCGGAAAAAAAGGCGAAAAGAGCGAGAAGAATCGGTGGGTTCGTCCCGAGAGAGGCGTGGCACATGGACCGGTTAAAGCACGATTTAACCGTCGCGAGAAGTTTAATCGAAAAGTTAAACGGCGAGAAGGAGATTCCGAATTCTCCCGAGCTCGCCAACGCGTTGCAAAACAACGTCTCCATAAACGCCAAGAGTTCCGCGGAGGATATCGCGAAAGCGATCGACACGTGCGTTGTGTATCTTTGGAACGTGCATGGGATAGACTATTACGGCGGGAGAGAAACGAATCCTCACGATTACATTGAAATCGCGGAAGGGAGGAACGTGAGAGCGAAATGTTCGTTTCGCAAACCGTTGTCGACGTTTGCGTTGGGCGGAGGCGAACACGCCGTTCCGGCGGACGCACCGATCGAGCCGATCGAAGCGAACGAAATCGCAACAAAATGGTCAAAGCGCGTAGATTCCACCTGGTCGGAACGTTTGACTTGCTTGAGCGATCCAGTTGTTTTACGATTAGTGGACGAAGCGGATTTGGAAAATAAAATCGAAGAGTGGATTAAAGCGCAAGTGGTCGTCTTCGACGAAAGTCGATTCGGGTCCACGTTATCCTCCAAACTCTTCATCGCGGAGGAGTTTGTCTTGAAACATATTAAAACGAAACAAACCGAAGCTATTGAGAAAGAACGCAATCGTTTGATTGACGAAAAGTATAAAGAGAACGTGTTCGAGTACTTGCGAGCGGAAGAGGCGAAAGGAAACAAACCGACGTTGCGAGGGATCAAAAGAGGCGGTAGCGGTGGCGGCCGAGGCGGTGGAAGAGGTGGCCGAGGTGGTAGACGCGGACGCGGTGGAGGGAGAGGGCCGTACACAGACTTAGATGCGACGACGAACGAACGCGTGGTTATCGACTACGGTGAAATATAAAAGAAGAGAGTGTTGATTTTTAGAAGAGGGAGAGAGCGAGAGAGAGAGAATAAACAAGA
>Ga0209090_10000667_pt1 | contig 21506 bp, 17 predicted proteins | sample ArcticOcean_MG_C_9_FD_187432 | JGI IMG/M metagenome (GOLD analysis project Ga0209090, IMG submission 187432) | Marine microbial communities from western Arctic Ocean - ArcticOcean_MG_CB2_152 (SPAdes) (version 2) | ecosystem: Environmental > Aquatic > Marine > Oceanic | place: Arctic Ocean... | reverse complement strand
TTGTATATTCTTATTCTAATAATAATAATAATAATAATGATAATAATAAAGGAGAACTTATATGAAGTTCAAAGGTAGAGAATATACCGAAGTAAAAGATAGACTTATCGCATTCGCAGATGAGTTTCCACAAGCCACAATACAAACAGAATTATTACAAGTAAGTCAAATTATTGACTCACCAACAGGTGAAACGTGTAATGAATATGTTGTAAAAGCTACAATATCACCAAGTCCTGTACAAGAACCAGAATGGTTTTATGTAGGTCATGCGGCTGAACGTGATAATACAGGATTTGTTAATAAAACTTCAGCATTGGAAAACGGAGAGACAAGTGCTGTTGGTCGTGCCTTAGCATTCGCAGGCTTTGGTGGTGATTTTGCAATCGCTAGTAAAGAAGAAGTAGATAATGCTAAAGCAAAACAAAAGCAAATAAATCCTACTATAAAAACATTAGAAGCAATGGACAAGCTAGCTAATTCAGGAATACTATCAGATGAAGACTTATTACGTTATAAACAAAAACGTGGTGCAGGATTCTTTGATACTAAACTAAAAGTCCAACAAAGTACCGAATACTTTGAAACATTAACTAATAATAAAGGAGCTAAATAATGGCTATAACAGGAACTAAAAAAGAACAAAGTGGTGGAATGAGAAATTATTTCGTCAATGAATGCACAATCGTAGAGGCTGAACAAATTGATTCTCAGTACAATGATTGTTCTATCAAGATTAAAATGGAAGATAAAAAGAATGGTTACAATTACACTTGTTTTGTAAATCAAAACTTTGATAAAGACTTATCAGGTGTTGTAACAGGTCTTAAATTTCCAGAAGACTTAAATACATTATTTCTTGCAACAGGAAAAGATATAAATGTATCTGATATTGGTGAAGTAAATATCGGTGAAGTAGTAGGAAGCGAAGTTGCTTGTATTAATTATGCCTCAACAGGTAAATACAAGAGAGCTACGTGGGGAGTACTTTCATCTTTGAGTAATACTGATAAACTAGAAGAGAAATTTAAAGCTCAACTAGCTAAAGGATACCCAAAGAACTTTCAATCACCACAAGAAACATTAGTAGAAGAAACCTTTGGTGGTAGAGCTGCTGATAGTGATGTGCCCTTTTAATGTCAGTTTCAGGAATTTTAATTAACTGGATAAAGAGTACAGCAAATTCTAAAGAACCTTGGTTTTATACCTATGATTTAGAATCTGCAGTACCAGTATACGGTAAAGTAAAACATCGAAAACTACATACTGCAAGTACTTATTCTAGAGGATTTAGAAAGTTACGTGAAGGTAACGCTTTAGAGTTAGCTGGACTAAGACTTGTTGAATTTAAAGAAAATGATAAGAGGGTTAAAGGATGGAAAGTAGAGAAGCTATAGTCGAAATTATTCGTGGTAGCGTATCTAATAGAAATCAAGTAGGGACCATTGAGGAATATAACACCATAGTTAGAGATAATGCTTGGGGTGGAGAAATGTATAAAAGTTATTATGCGTTTGATGAAACTCTTAAGGATTATGTAGAGCTAAAGAAAAGTGTTAAGGGATTTGATGGTCTAACCTACATTGACAAAATAATATTAGATATTGATAAGGGGAATATTCCTGATGAACAGTTTCAACCTTATCTATTTGAATGCCTAAAAGAAATAGAAGATTTAGGTATCGATAAATCACACGTCAATATATGGTTTAGTGGAACTGGATATCACGTAGAACTATTAAATGTATTTGGATTTCAACCAAGTAGGATATTACATGAAAAAGTAAAACTTACTATGAAAGAACATCTATCATTTGCAGATAGTATATTTGATAAAACACGTATTATCAGAGCACCTTGGAGTTTGAATAAAAAGACAGGATTATACAAAGTCTTTGTTCCTTATGATTTAATATGGAATTTAAAATATTCAGATGTTTGCAAAATGGCTGTTTCATACGAAGCATACAAACATTGGAAAGAAGATGGATGGTATGATTCACTAAATAAAGATATAGACGTAGAACCATATTTAAATAATCTTATTATTTCAACATCAGAAGCAGTAATTAACTCTAACTATAGACAAAAAGATACTACATCAGTAGTAACTTGTATGCAACACGTATTTAACGAAGGACCTACTAAAGGTTCACGTAATATGAAGTTGATGCGTATGGCTAGTAGTTATAAAAGAGCTGGTATTCCTTATGTAGTAGCCTTAAACGGTATGTTACAATGGGGTAGTGGTACTTTAGATGATGAAGAAATAATAAGAAGTACAAGTAATATATATGATGGAAACTATCAGTATGGATGTCAAGATGTAATTATGGCAGAATATTGTGACCCAAAATGTATACACTTCAAGCGTAAAGATTATACACTTGAAATAAGAGATGTACACGAATTACAAGATGCTTTCAAAGAATATATTCAAAATGATATGACTAAGATGAGTATAAATCTAGGTGATATATGGAATACCCAAGATTATGTTATCAAACCAGGAGAACTAGTAGTTTTCTCAGGTGATACAGGTATGGGTAAATCAGCATTTGTTCAAAACATAGTAGCTAAAGTAGATAAACAGACAATATTTCTATCTTTAGAGATGCACGAACACTTAACATTTAGAAGATTCATTCAAATTGCAGCTGGAAAAACTGAACAATGGGTTTATGACCAATTTAAAGCAGACCCAGAGATTTCATTTGAAGATAAGTTAGGACATATAAAGTTAATGACAGTAGCACCAGAGATAGAAGCAATTAAAAAAGTTGTTTCTCTTCACGAACCTCAAATATTAGTAGTAGATACTACAGATGAGGTACACGTTGATAGGTTTGATGGTGAAATTCAAAGACAGAATATGGTAATTGGAGCATTAAAAGAGATAGCACAAAAACACAGTATAATTGTGTTTGCAGTGCACCACGTAAACAAAGTATCAGCTGCAGGAAATACAATATCACTACATTCGTTAAAGGGTAGTACCAATATTGTACAGAAAGCAGATAAGGTATTAATGGTTAAGGGTAAACGTGATGAAAGAGCAAGAATCATTTGTAGTGAGAAATCACGAGATGAAGGTCGCTTTGAAATGACGTGTGCCTTTGAGTATGAAACAATGACTTTTAAACAAGTCGGTTAGGAGTTTAAAATGACTCATCCAAATAAAATACGTGGCAATAACCTTGAAAGAGAATGTGTAAATATCGCTAAAGCAGAAGGGCTCTCCGCACAGAGAGCCTATGCTTCTAATGGTCTAGCACTAGGAAAATCTGAACAGGTTGATTGCTTGGTAGAAGGATATGCAATCCAGGCTAAGATGAAGAAGAAGATTGCACAATGGTTATATCCAAAACATCACGCAGATGATGTAGATATCGTAGTAACACGTATGGATAGAAAAGAAGCGTTAGCAGTAATACCATATAAAGAATGGATAAGATTAATAAAGATAGAAAAGGAGATGAAAGATGGCAAGGGCTAATCTTACAGCAAAAGAAATAACAGAGTTAATGAAATCAATTTCACAAATTATCTCAATCAAAGTAATGCTTAAAAACTTAAACGTTGGTAAGCTAATAAAAGTACTTGAGAAGTTTGAAAATCCAATGGAATCTAATGAGTCAGATAAGATACTAAGAGGATTGGAAGATAGGCTTGATTTAGCAGATAGTAGAGTAGCACATATTAATATGCATGGTGGAGCAAGTCAAAACTGTGAGGTATGTGATGACTAAATTCAATAAGGAAGAATTATTGATAATGAGGTCAGCGTTGCTTAATTTCAAGAAAGCACCCTGGGTATCTGAAGGAGAACATAAGATTATTAAAAATATGTTAGAAAAGATACACGATATGTTTAATTAGATAAATAAATTATTCCCCTTCATACAATGCGGTATTAGGAACCGAGTCATTAAATTGACATCTTGGCTAATAAAGGTTATCGTTAGTTCATGAGGCAAATAATAAAGCTTCGTATTGCTGATTTGGTTGGCGTCAAATTAGATAACGAAGGGGAATATAAATAATAAGGAGAATAGTATGTCAAAAACTATACAAGAAATACTTAATTACAGAGAAGAATACAAAAAACTAAATACTCATAAGTATAAAGAATCAATAACAACAGACAAAATACATAAAATAGATTGGGTGATTCATAAAAGAGATGCGCATTTATTTTTTGAAAATGAAGTTTGGAAGTATTTATACGAACAAGCTTATTGGGCAGGAGTTACAGATATAGCTAAAATTCATAATATAGATTTAGATAGTATAATGGATGAAAGTAGAAAAGAGATGAGAAAGGAGTCAAATTGAAACCACTAAGAGATGAAATAATAGTAAAAAAGAAGATTATGGAAGTTGAAACAGAATCAGGTATTTTACTACCCGATGCAGTACCACCTAAACAAACAACTGGTATTATAATAGCAGTAGGAAAAGATGCAAAAGAAGTGAAACCTTTTGATAATGTTTTGTTTGGAGAACACGCATACACTGAAATATCAATAGAAAAAGACGATGTCTTGTTTATGTCAGAGTCTAATATATTGGCAATTCTTTAATGTATACCAAATGGTGTTATGAAGAAAAGAAGAAAAAAATGGAAAATAAGATATTAGAAGAAGGTGCAATACCTAAAATACTGCAAGAAGTATACTATAAGTGTAAATCTGATGGTAGCAAAACAGTTAATATTGAATTAACATTAAAAACCTTCAAAGATAAGCTAAAATCTATAAAATAGAAAAAAGAGAGTGTTAGGATAGCCTTCTAAGGCGTTATAATTATTTATTGGATATAACTATCGACTAAATTTAGAACGTTTCGTATAAGATGAATTAGAAGGCTAAACAGGGCTCTATTGGGACTCTAACTCTGCAGCTGCATTATTTTCTCTTAATTCTGCCAATATTTCATCCATACTCTGAGATTCAAAATAATCCCTTGAATAAGCGTGAATTTTATGTAATGGTAACCCAGTTAAGAAATCTGGAGCCATTGCTGGAGACTTCACAGACCTCAACATATCTTTACTTAACCTACCAAATGGAAAATAAGTAGCAAATTGATAATTCCATAGTCTATCGTAATTACCATTAATAATAGCAGTTAAAGGAGCCAATACAAATCTACTAACTGGTGGTGTAGCAATAGACAATGGTGCTAATGCAGGATGAGGATATTGACTAAAGAAAGCTCTATCACGCATTTGTTCATCACCAAATATTAGTTCAGCAGTATCTTGCATCCAAGACATAGGTGGAGATAAAGCATATTCAAATATAGATGCTGCAAATATATTAGCCATAGCTAAAGCAAAAACATCTGCTGTAAATTGATTTTGAGCTCGTTTGGTATTTAATCCACCAGCCCATTGTTCTTGTTTAGCACCTTTATATATTTTTAATCTTCTTCCAATACTGTTCCAGGCGTATGGTTGAAAACGTGTCATTATTCTACCTAAGTTAGTATTAGAAAAATTAGGCCTTCTTGTTGCGTGATATATAAACTGAGAAGCTTGTACAGATTTACGAGCAAGGTTCATTACAATAGGGTCATTAAAAGCTAAGTCTTTTGTAATTTTAGGACCAAGTATATCTCTGGTATTAATAATAGAAGCTAAAGTAGTAGTAACTCTTAATTTCATTTCAGATTGTTTCATAAAGTATGAACCTAAATCAGTAATACCATCTACAATACCAAGTTCTTTTATAGCTTCTAATCTTGTTCTAGAGTGTAAAGCGTCTGCTTCTTTTTTAGGCATCTCTAAATAATTTTGTCCTTTTTCATTTTTATAACTTAAAATATCATTAACCATAATATCTTTAATACGTTTTCTATCTATAGCACTTTTTTTCTGAGATAGATATCCTTCTGTAACTAATCCATCTTCTAATATACCTTCTTTAAATATCCAATTAACAGCGTCATTGTAACTTTTAAAATAATTTTTTACTGTTTCTCCTTTTGAATTTACAGTTTCATAGTAAGAGCCTTTTGTAAATAAGTTATTCATTAACCACTTTTCACTGTTAGCTTTCCTGAAAGCACTCCAACCTTCATCTACGATAGTGTTCGAGAAACCACCATAAAAATTAGTAATAGCTGATTTAGGGTGAGATAACAATGATACCATTTCAAATTTACCTTCAAATTCTGACCAAGCTTTTGCTTTTCTAACTAAATAATATTCTCTAGCTGTACCACTTTTAGGTGCTTGCTTTATAATATTACCACCGAAAAAGTCGTCAATTCTTTGCAATCCACTTACAACTGATTCATCACTATATAAACCATAAATACTTCCAAACCTTCCAATTTTATTTACATTACTTGGTTTTAAAATATCTTCCATATTTTCTTTTCTAATTTTTAAAACTAAATCTCTTCTATTATTTTTTATTACTTCTACGTCAAGATTTGAACCATCTGAGTTAGAACCTGGATTATTTTCTGGCTTAAGAGGTTCTTCTATTTCTACTTTAGCTTTTTGTAATTTAGTCAATCCATATTGAGATTCTATTTTATTGAAGAAACGTATTTCTGTTTGAGTTAATCTTCTTCCTAAATTACCTTCTAGTTTCTTTCTATCAAAATTAACATCTACATATGCTCTTAAAATTGAAGCTTCTTGAGCTTTAATACCATGATTAGAAAAGTTTCTTAATGTAGGGAAACCATTGTTATTACTAAATACATCTAGAATATAAGATTTCCAATTAACAGCTAACTCTTTTTCTTCTGGTTTAGTACCAAATGGATTCTTAGCAACAAATTCATCTGCTATTAATTTTAATTTAATATTTTGTACGTGTCTTAGGTGGTTAGAATAAGTTGCACTTAAGTATCTTTGTGTAGCATCAAAAGATGTATCCCACTCTGGTAATTGATTTTCACTTCTAGATTTTGTAATATTTCTATTAGAGTTATCTACATCAAATTCTGTTCTGCTACTTAATAGTCTTAAGCTGCTTTGTTCTCCCATTGCTAATTCCATATCTACTCCAGAAGCATTTTCTTTATCAAATTGTTCTCTTATTTTTTGTTCTTGAAGTTTCATAGCTAATTCTTTTCCTATTCCACCATTTTTATATTCAAACCAAATATCAGAACTAAAGTACTTAGGAACAAGGTCACCATTTTTATTTGTCATTTGTTTTATTTTTGTATCCACTATTTCTATCATAGCTTTTCTATTAGCTTCTCTAAGAGCTTTAAAGTTATAAGCTCCAGTGTGTTCAACGTAACTATCAACTTCTCCTGTTTCCATATTAACAAATCTACCTAAACCTACCCTAGTATCTACGTCATATAATTTTAATATTCTTTCGTGTAATTCTTTTATAGTTACTTTACCACTTTTAGTTTCATAAACTTTATTCATTTGTTTTTTAGTAAGAGTTTTATTGAAATTTACATCAGGAAAATGTTCTTGTAATAAGTCTTTAACTACTAAATGGTGTTCTAGGAATCTAGCATCTGCTATAGACATCATGTTATCTAAAATATTTTTAACATTTCCAGTACCTTTATTTTTTATTCCTCTATATAAAGTATGGATTTTGTTTGTATCACTTATAATACCATTAACATCAAAAAATGTTTGTTTCAATACTTGGTTTTCTAATTTAATAACATTCTCTACGTTTCTATCTACAGTATTTTTATCTATAAAATCTTCAGGTTTAATAACATATTCGTCTAATTTAAATCCTGCATCTTTTAATTTCTTTCTTAACATAGGACCTTTACTAACAATAACATCATTATAAACTTTTGTTAACATAGAAGTATAGGCTGTATTCAATAATTTTACTACTTGTTCTGCATTAACTTCTAATGATGTACCTTCTTTAGCAGTATCTTTTATAAAGAACACATCTTTATTATTTACCATATCTTGAATAATTTTATTATACTTAATTGCTTTTAATTTAATATTCTTTTTTTCTTTAGGAGGTAGTCGTTTATACATAGGTGACTGTCCATCTTTATATTCTCTATTATACTTCATAGCTTTAGTAAAAATATCAAAGTTAGGTCCTAGAATATTACCATCTTCTCGTGTTATAAAATCAATATTTTGTGCAACTAATTCATCTTTAACCCAATGTCTAAAAGAATTATCCATTTCATGAAAAGCAAATTGTATTTCAGTACCATATGCTAATGTAGTTGTAGGAATCATACCAGTTTTAAAAGTTATATTTCCATGTTTATCTTCTACAATATTTTCTACTCTAGTAAAAGTCTTATCTTTTTCAAATTCAGTAGCACCAGCTAGATATTCTTCAGAAAGTTCTTGACTTAAAGTGTGGTCTTGCCATTGAGGTGAACGTTTCACATCTGAGTTATATAAAAACTTTTTTAACCACCCTGGTGTTGTATGATTTCTTAAATAATCTGTAAATCTTATTAAGTCATTCACATCAATTTCTTCAAAGGGTTTTGATTTTATACTACCAGTTAACGCAACTTTAGACCAAGACTCAAATAAAGCTGGTATAGTATCTTTCATACCTGGTCTACTTGTCATTAAATCATGAAAATCTAACAATGCAATTTGACCTCGTTCAGTTAAGTTGGGGTCATTTTGTTTGCTTAGTAAAACATCTTCTATATTAAAGTCTTTAATTTTTTTATATTTTGCGTGTTTTATTTCTGCTTTTACAGTAGGACTACCATCTTCTTTTGTAAGAGCTTCTATCTCTTTTTCTACTTGTATTATAGCTGAGTCTTCTTTTTGTTTAGGAGCTTCATCTGCTTTAATCTCTTTAGTCTTAAGAATAAAAGCATCTAACTCTGCGTGAAAAGCTATTTGACTTGACCTATTAATAGCAGGATTAGAGAAAAATATATTAGCTTTTCCTATTACATCATTTATTAAACTAGCACGTTTTTTATATAAATATTCTAACTCTACAGAATCACTTCCCATTTTAGATACTTCTTCTATTTTCTCATTAGTCATTTCTAATCTAGCTAAATTAGTATCTAAGCTATCTTTCGATATAACTTTTCCTTTTTTATTTTTGTATGTACCTATTTTTAATTTACCTACTTCACCAACACTCATAGAATCTCTATTTACTTTAGGTATAGAATTTGCTAATAAAGCAAAGTCATAAAATTCTTCAAGTTGCTGCTTAAATTCTTTTGATAATCTTTGATTTTTCAATCCAAAAGATTCTATTATATTAGCTATACCTTCTTTTTGCCTGGTAATAAATTTAAATAGATTAATAGGATTAGCAACATCACCATTGTTTTTTGTATCTAAGTTAGCTTTTTTAAGGTTAAAATAACTTTGTCTGTTCATTTGTTTTAGTTCAAAAGTTCTATTAGTTATTTCTCTTAGCATTTCTATTGCTTTTCTACCATTCATACCTGGAATCTTAGATAAAATTTCAAGTAAAGCTTCTCCTCTTTTTATCATTAATCCAATACCAATGACTTCATTTACACGTTGTTCTAATAATTCAGGATTTTTTTGTAATAATTTTCTTTCATTTTGAGAAAGACTTACAGAATAATAATCAAGCTGTTTAAGATTTTCTAAAAGCTTACTACCCTTCATAGCTTTACCAGTACGTTCAATAGCTTCTATTAAGTTAGGTAGATTTGAGTATTTAGTATAACTAAGTCCTTGCGTTAAGTCTAATCTATGATTACTAGCTATTCTTCTAGCAATTTGTATATAATAATTTTTAACTGGTGTTCCTTCGTTATCTTTATCCCAATATTGTAAAAATTCTTCTGATACTTTTTGCATAGTAGAAAGAGATGCTTTGTCATTTAACATTTCTTGAAAAGCTTTCCATCTTCGTAAAGCAGGTGAACTATGTTTGCTTGTTGGATTAAACATAGTAAAATAACTTAAATCAAAAGTTATTGGTTCATCAAAACCTTGAGGTTGAAAAGTAATATCTTCTCCAAGTTTCATAGCACCATTAGGGCGTTTAAATAAACCTTTAGATTTAGGCCTATGATATTCAAAGTAATCGTTAAATACTTTGGTTAGACTTTCTCTTGGAGCAAGTAATCCTTTTTGAGTAGACGCATCTGCGTATAAATTATTTCCTACTATAATTATTTTCTTTAATTGTTTATAGTCTTGACTTTTTAACTTTAAATAAGCACCCTCTCCTAAGGATACTTTTCCATTAGACTTACTAGCAATATCCATTAATAATTGTATGTTTACACCACCATTAATAAACTGACCCATAGCTTCTTTACTTTCTACAGCATTTTTACCTATTATAATTCTTTCTTCCGTACTAAATGCTCTATCAGGACTAGATTCATGTTCTGATGATTGAAAGTATCTATCACGTATACCTTCAGCACCGTCTTCGTCTTTAACACGCATTAGACTACCATCTTCTTTTTCGAGTTCTCTTTGTATTGAATCTTTACCAAATGCTTTTTTTATAACCCTTGGTAAATTTTGATATCCTTGAATTTTATCTCCATCTTTGTCCATCCCACCTTGCATCATATCATTATACTCGTTTGAATAGTATCCTATACTGCCACCATCTTTTACAAATCCATCAAATAATTGGACACGAACAGAACCGTTGGACGAACTAGGTGCACGAACATTTAAAAATGTTAATGCCGTTTTATAAGCCTCGTATTCAGGAGTATTTTTATTAAGAATTTTAAATTTTTCCCAAGCTTTAAAAAGAGTTATTTCTCCTACATCTTCAAAGTCTATAAATACAGGGTCTTTTTCAGCTCCATCACCTCGTCTAAATTTATTTGTTGCAATACCACCTTGTGCTCTAAGTTTTTCAGTATAAGGAAATGCTACAGCATCAAATCCATGTTCTACGTTAATTCTAGCTTCTCTTTGTGCTACATAGTTACCTAAAATTGAATCAAGATATTTTTTATTTCCTTCTTTAAGTAGATATGAAATTGCATAATTACTTCTAGCAGCTCCAAGAGCATATGCGTTACTAGCTTCTAACGCAGCAGAATCTTCGAGACTATATGATTCTTTTTTTGCAAAGTCTGAGTCTAAGCTTCTTTCTAATAGTTTTTGAGCTACCCACCTTCCAGAAGGGTTGTGAAGATTCTCATCTATTTCTTTTATTATTAAATCTGTATCTATTAAATCAAAATCTAATTTAAATCCTTTTTCTGATAAATTTTCTATAGTTTCGTTAAATGTTTTTTGTTCTTTTAAAGCTAGTTCAAATGCACTGTTATGTTCAGGATTTCCTCTAGCTGATTTTTCTCTTAATGAATCTACTGCATTAAAATATTCAGCATTAAATATAACTTCACCTTTAGAGTCTAATTCTAAAGCATTGTTTTTATCCCAAACTTGTTTATATGATTTTAAATTTCTAACATTATATTTTTCTTTTACATCTACATTGATATGAAATTCGCTAGGCTTTACTTCCATAATGTCTAGCTTATCTTTAAGGCTGTATAAATCTTTATCTTTATTGTATTCTAAGGTGTTTAATTTAACACGACCGCCTTCTTTTAATCCAGAGTCATACACCATCATATGTACGTCATTGTCCATCATAAGTTTATTAGATGCTTCACCAGCTCTAAATCCACCTACTTTAAACTTTACTATACCTTTATTTTGTTTTGCAGTAGCAAATACTACAGGTTTAATAAAACGCATAAATCCTTCCATACCCATTTCTTTTATCATAGCATCAAATACATCCTGTCTTATTCTTAATACTCCATCAAGACCAGATTTTTCACCAGCTTCTGCAGTTCTAGGAGGGTCAATTAATGCTATTGCTCTTAAACTTTCACCTTTTTTAAGAATACCAGCTTCTACAAATGATGCTTCACTCGTAGGTATTTCAATACCTTGAGCTAAGGGTTGATATTTATTTATTTTACCTGCACTAGTAACAAAATTGTTCTTAGGGTCTAGGTAAATATCTAAAGCTTCTTTAGATTTAATAACATCATTTATTTCAGTTTGTTTTAAAAGTCCGTTATCCATTAATTGGTAAATAATATTTGAAGCAACTTCTACTCCCTCTTCTCTATTTATTTTTTTAGATTTAGGTTGAACTTTTCTTATAGCAATATCTGCCATATTTAGAAAACCTGTCAAATTAAACCCTAAAGGAGTATCTACTAAAGAATTATCAAAAGGAACTCTGTGAAGAATTACTTGTCCAAAATCTTTATTAACACTATGAACATATAAGTTTTTTTGTGTCATTATTTCTTTATTAAACTTAACAGCATCTTGAACACTCCAGACCATTAGTGGCTTATCTAAAGAAATAAAATCTTTAGGAGATACACCTGCTTCTGATTCAGCTAATGTTAAAGGTAATTCTTGTACATTTTCTACATACTTTAAAACTTGACGAATTGGTTTACCGCCGTAGATTTGATTTTCTTTATTTGGTGATTCAGATGTTACAATTAAATGTCCATATGCATCTGTTTCTCTACCATCTGGTCCTATTCTTACTGTCTTACCATTTATATCTACCATAAGACTAGGACTTATTCTGTGCGTAAATTTCTTTTTAAAATATTGTGTTAATTTATTAGGGTCTAATTTTACATCTGGATATGCACGTTCTAAATCTTTCATAAAATTAGCTGGGTTACTTAAATTATTTAAAATAGAATCTTTTAATACTTTACCTAATGATTCAAAATCTAATTCAGGATATTTTTCTTGTATCTTATCGTAAATTTCCTTAGTTACTTTATCTTTTTTAACTTCTTGTCCTAAGTCTTCATTCTTCATATCTTTAACTACTTGAGAATATTCATCTAAACCTCTTTTAATAGCATTATCTATTTCTATTTCTATTTCTTCTTTGCTTTTATTATTTATATCTATTTCTAACTTAGCTTCTTCCGCTACTTCAAATTCTTTTAATTCAATTTTATATTGTTTTCGGCTACCTTTTATACTTCTTAATTTATTTAATTCTATATCTTGTTCATAAGTGGTTCCACCGTACGCTTCTTTTTTTAGTAATTTTTCCAATTTAACTTCTTCACTATCAGTTAAAGCTCTTACTTCTTTTGGAGGTTTAGATACTTCAATATCAGGTTTTTCTTGTGATTTAATTTCTTTTTCTAATGACTCCCTAACATTTTCTAGCCTTATATCAAAGTCTTCTTCTGGTAAATTATCAAACTTATGTTTCTCTTTTAATTTTTCAGATACTTCCTTGTGTTGTTCAGGAGTAATTTTTTTAGGATTAATAGGTTTTCCATCTTTATCTTTTGTATTTAGTACTTCTTCTACATATTCTACTCCCATAAAATCAAACATTTGTAACACATTATCGGCTTGCTCTACATTTAATATGTCAAAGTGTCTTTCAATATATTCTTTAGATTCTTTTGGTAAAGCTTTATACTCTTTTGTATTCTCCATTTTAGTTTTGGCTTCAGGTAAATTAGCTCTACCTGGTAATGGATTAGTTGACAAATACTCTGTAGCTTTAATTTCTGCTACAGACCTACCTGATGCACCAAAGAAAAATCCTAATGCATATTCATATATTTGTTCTGGTAGTGGTAAATCTTGAGCTGTAGCCATACCACCAGTATAAGCAGAGCCTAATACTCCCCTAGCAAATAAATTTACTGTAGATTCAACTTCCGTAGGTTTGATAACAAGCTTTCTTAGTGCATCTTCTCCAAGTTTTTTAGTGTTAGGATTAACCATCAACTTACCTATGTTGGTCATTTCTCCTATACCACCAAATACAGCTCCAGCCATAGCACCATGTAATGCACCTTCTACCATACCTCCTGGTCCTTCTTTTCTAGCACTAACACCTAATGCTATACCAAGATGTATTCCATCGTGAGCTATCTTTCTAAAGCGGTCATTACCAAGTAAACCTTTACTAAGAAATCCAGAAGATAACAACCCATTTGCATCTAATGATGCTTGTCCATTTTCTATTACCCAATCTGAAATACGCATTGGAACAGACCTTAAATGATATGTTTTTTGACCAGTTCTTTTATTTACAACTTCTTTTCTTAAATCAAAATTACCAATCTTTAACTTCTCAGCAATCTTCATAGTACTTTTTTGATATGCTCTTTGAGCATCTAATCCACCACGTCTAGCTTTGACACTACCTCTAACTAATTTAGAACTTGATTTAGCTCCTGTACGTAATGCCACTTTACCTATAGAAGCAGGAATAGAAGCACCCATAGAAAATACACCTGCTATTACATCTGGAGCCAACCCTACTAGGTGACCCATCTTACTAGCAATAGCTTCTGTTGATGTATCGGCTTCATCAGCCCAACCAAACGTAGTAAAGCCTTCAGCAAATCCAGATACAAACTGATTAAGAGTAGAGCCTAAAGTTGCTTCAGCTGCTTCCATATCACGATTAAATGGTATGTCAGATGCTTTCATAACCTTTTCAATATAATCTGTATCTTTACCTGTAAAAGACTCAGGGTTATTCTCATAGGCTAAATAAAGTCTATTTGCATAGTCTCTTTTATCTATAACTCCCTTAGTGACTAAGTCATTTAAATACTTAAGCTGTGTATTCATTATTTATTTCGAAGTTTCAGTTATAACGTCTAATGCGGTCGATATTTTGTAGTCTTCTTCTTCTCTTACTGGTATTGGTTTACTAAGAGTTTTAGAAGATAAAGGTACATCTACATTATAAATATCATCAAAATACAATATTGCATCACGTTGTATTTTATATCTATCAAATTGCTTTTTAGTACCATGTTTCTTTATGTAATATTCATCATCTGTACCTCTGATTTGTGCAACCATTGTATCTATTCTCTTTTTTTCTTCTATAGCTCCTGTTCTTCCAGCAGCTAATGCTGGTGCTATGTTAATTGCAGCTTGACTTAATTGTGATAATATATTAGACTGATTTGTATTGTATTCGTCTATCTTGCTACGACGAACGTTAGTAAATGTTAAATCTACACCTGTCGCAGCTTCTAACTCACCCGTAACTGCATTAACAGTACCTCCTGCGACTTCTAAACCTTGAGTTAATGCAACAATACCACTTACTGCTGATGTTGCACCTAAAGCTGTACCTATAATAGGTCTTCCAGCTTTAAATGCTGTTTTTGAACCTTCGTAAGATGCTTTAGATATACCCGCTGCTGTAATACCTGCTCCAGCTTGATAAAGCATATTTTGTCTATTATCTGGATGCCAAGGTGAAAATAATTGTTCTCCTGTAGTACCTTTATATTCAGTAAGGTGTTTCAAGGTTAATTTTCCTTCTACGTTTAAATCAAGTATTCTCGTAGTTTCTGCTCTTACTGACGCATCCAATGATTCATCTGCAGCCATACCTGTTAATTTATCTTGTTCTACTTTTGTTAATTTGGCGTTAAATATATCTCCTCGTTGTTCAATTATAGCTATCTTCATAGAATTTTCTGCATTAAATTTCATCTTTTGTTTTTCGAATGTTCTTTCTTCCTCTCTCATCTTTACTTGGTCTGGGTCTGTAGCTCTCCATTTTTCCAAAGCTTTTGAATTAGACAAATTACTAGCTGCTGCTTCTGCTGCTAAAGTTTGTTCATTATCAAACCGTAAATCAACCATACTTTTTTCAAAAGCCATTTTTTGTAATACTTCTTTAGCTTCTCTTTGTGGTTCATTGTATTTTCTCATTGCTCCTAATAAATTACCTAAATTCTCTACTACTTGATTGTTAGCCATTATTGTAACCTCCGTTCATGCTATCTAATAAAGTTTGACCTATACTAGATTTTATATTTTTATCTGCTGCATATCTATCTATGTCAAATCCAGCTGCAGCTATACCTCTTTTATCAGATGCAAACTGTCTTTGTTTTAATATAGATGCATAATTCATTTTTTCGTTAAACTCATTAAATTGATTACCTAAGTTTGTATTATACGTATCTTGCATTTGTTGTCCTGCACCAGATTGAATACCAGTTAAACCATATTGCTGATTTATGTTTTGCAATTCTTGTCTTCCTGTATTGACCATTGTATTCATTCCCGCTACTCTTTGGTTTTGTTCATAGATAACGTCAGCACCATACTCAGATTGTAAAGCTGTATAATCTGTTGCTAATCTATCGCCTGAGCCTTGTATAACTCCTTTTGCTAAATTTCTTTTTTCATTTTCTTTACTCCTACCCCTGGCACTAGACCACATCCCCGCTATCGCAGATACACCTTGTACTGCTGCCCATATCATTATTCACCTTCCTTTTTATGTGGAGTAAACACTTGACCTAAATCAGTTAAAGTATTTACCATATCCCATTCTAATGCTACTTTAGCAGAAACATCTTTATATGCTGACTGTTGAATAAATTCTCTCTCTAGTCTATCTTGATTTTCCTTAGTTACTCTTGTAGCATCACTTATTGCTTTATCTACTCTGTTATTTTTATTCATTTCTCCCCCCATTTGTTCATAATATTTGCTATATCCATCATCTATATTATTTATATCTTCATATTTTAAATTATTTGCAAATCCCATTACGTCTCCACCTTGTAAAGATTTCATAGCATCTGGAAATTTTTCTTCCCAGTTAACGCCTAATTGAAAATTAACTGCTGTTAACCTGTCTATCATTCCATCTACACCTTTATTAGTAGGTAATTGTGCTTTAGCTGCTTCATGAGCTATGCCTAAATCATTGTCAAGTCTACTATTTACCCATTCATCAGAAAGAGATATTGGTGTTCCATTTTTATCAATACCTACTTCTCTAGGTCCATAAATAGTTTCTACAGTTGTATAACCTACTACTCCCAAACTATCTAATTCATCTTGTTTCATTAGATGTCCAACACCACCTGTAGGCTTACGTTCTGTGTCAAGATAGACCATGTCTATACGACCTTCTTCTTCTTCAATTAGTTTTTTTAATTCCTCCCAAGGATTCATTACTTAGTCCTCTCTGCTCTAATTTGTTTTAAATATTCCCTACCTTGTTCTCGGGCAGAAGAACCATCTGTACCATAAACGTCAACTTGAAAAGGACTATTTTGTAAGTTACCGTCGGCGTCTATATAAGTATTTGTTATTGAACTTTCAATATCTTTCATAATGTTTTCATAAAATTTGTTATTGTTTTCAACCGCTGTTTCAGCTGAAAATGTATCTAAGAATGAAATCAAATTCTTATTTTGTCCTTTTTTTTGTTCAGCTTGATACTTAGGGTCATATGTTCTTTCAGATTCTTTCCTTTTAATTCTTTGTTCTTTAAATCCTTGAACACCCACTCTAACTTCTTCTACAACAGCAGCAGCTTGTACTCCAGCTGTGATATCCTCTATAAAACCCCCTACTTGACTAGGTTCTTCAACATCTATCTGAGCTAATGCAGACGATGCTATACTTTTAGTTAAATCTTCTCTTCTCATATATTCTCCTATCCTGTACTTACAGTTATTTGTAAACCTGTATTACTTGTATTGTTGTTAGTAAAAGTAACTGTTCTTGATTCTGCACTCAGATTAGCTCCTTTTAAATTTGTATATTTAAATCTTACATAATAAGTTGTAGCATTACTTATAGTTTTTTCTACTCCATACGATGCACTTGTACTAGGCTCTGCTGAAGCACTTACAGCTACTGCTAGTGAACCAGAAGATGGTTGTTGACAAGCAATAACCGTATCTCCATTACCAGCTGATAATGTAATTGTTTTACCTGTACTAAAATCTGAACTAGATAAAGGTGGATTTCCTATTATACTAATACTAAAATCTGCTGGAACATTTGACCATGCAGTACTTGCTGTATTTGTTGTTGCATTTACTTCCGATGAATAAGCTCCTGTAAATGTATCATTTTTAGCTAAAACTTTATACACGTAATTTATACCAGCATTCAAAGAAGTGTTTTGATATGTTGTAGTAGTATTACTATTTGCTAAATTACCCTTAGCACTTGGAGCTATAGTTGCAATAGTTGAAAAATTACCTGAACCAGTTTTACGTTGAATAACAAAGTTTCTTGCTACTCTAGTATCTCCAGTTATTGATAAATCTATTCGTCCATCATTTACAACATTTAAAGATACTGATGGTGCTGCTGGTGTACAATTTATACTATTAGATAATACTCCATTAGTTGCAACTTGAAATATTCTATCTACACTACTTCCGTTAAGAGAAAAAAAGTTATTTCCCGTTGCTGATGCATCAAATGCTTCTCCGTTAAATGGAGTCGTACCATTAGAATTGTCATATAATATAGCACCATCAACGAACGTGTTGTCGTTAATATGTTTAGCTATAACATCTACTGCTCCCGTAACATTGGAAGGTTCAACAAATTCCGCACATTCTAAAAGCTGTCCATCAGTCCATCCAGTATCAGCTCCTGATTGTGGATTTATTTTATTAATATTGTGTGACGTGTATAAAGCATTAGTTGTAATGCTTACAGGAGATGCAGTAGTAGCACTTCCATTAGTTGCTGTTAACATATAATACCAAGTGGCTGCTGTTGTTAAACTTGTGTCAGTAAAGCTCGTACCAGATTCTGTTAATAACGTAGAACCATTTTCTACATATGCAGAACTTCCTGCTGCGGCTCTTTTTAAAGTGAATGAAGTTGCATCTCCTACATCATACGTTAAAATTACATGGGTATTACCACTTAATTCTGCAGATATAGATAGAATAGGTCCTTGTCCAGGTTCAGCTGATGTAGTAGCAGTGCTACTGCTTACAATACCAGTTTGTTGTGTACTTTGAGACATATCTACGTTAAACCATTCTTTTTGACCTTTAACATACAATCCCTTAGTATCTCCTTCGTTTACAATTTTAATCTCACCTTCACTACCTTGGTTATTTTGAGGTTTACCTTGAACCTCTTTACCTGGTACTGCGTATTGTTGCTGTGATTCACGCATTCTATTAATTGCTTGTAACAAAGTTGCTTTACTCATCGTCTTACCATATCTCTAAATACTATTTGTATATCATTAACTTCAAATCCAGTGTCTATTGCACTAGTACCATGTGCTGCTATTTGTAATTGAAAACTTTTTATTCCTTTAAATCCTGCAGGCATAGTAATTTTGTGTGTTTGCATATATGAATGCACAGGTAATACACCCAAATCTGTTACAGTACCTCCATCAGCTTTAGCCCTTAATTGTATTCTACTAGTGTTTGGTTGTACATAGTTTATGTAAATAGTATTTATGTTTTTCTTTATGTCGGGATTATTGAATGTCATATCTTTTGTTTCTAATAATACCATATTGTCAGTAGGTGTTATTGCACTAGAAGTATCACTCCATTTTTTTAATGTGTTATCGCTACCACCATAATCTATATAAACCATATCTCCTGAATTGTCTGTAATAACATTAGACATCTTAGTAGCACTAAATGATTTATCGCTAAAAGACCAAGATTGTGCTTTTAAATCAAACTGTAACATAGTATTGTTATTGGAGTTAAATATAAATATAGTTTTTTTATCTGCAGAATAAGAAATAGTAGCATCATCATGGTAGTAATTATTACGCCAATCGTCTAATTTAGGTTGCCCAGTTTCACTTAATATAATATCTACAACAGCTTGACCGTCATATAAAAAAGCACTTACTTTATTAAACCAAGCTATAAATCCATCACCTTTTATTACGTGATAATCTTTTTCACACCCTCTAAATTTATAGGTACCTTCTAAAAATTCTATATTCCTTGAAATATTTATTATATATAACGTGTTTTTCTTAAATTCTAATAATTGATTATTTAATGTTTCTAGTTTTACAATTTCATCACCATCGTTTATCTCTACATCTATGAAAGAATTTTCAGGAAATGTATCAAATTCATTAGGATTAGATTTTAGTACAGTATCACTTTTAATTATTTGTTCTTTATCAGTATAGTACGCTACATTACCTATATAAGCTCTTCTATTAGCTATAGCAGACGTTTTAAAGCCTGAGCCTTGTCTACCTACCACTGAAGGCTTAAAGTTTAAATATGGCTCATCTTGAGACAAATTAGATATAGGGTCACCATATACAGCTGAAGCGTTAGATGATGATACTGCAGGATGTACGTAGTATTTATTAGTAGAATTAATTAAACCAAATGCGTTGTAGTTATCTTCTCCACCATATCGTATCCCCTTAGTAAAATCTATATCCATAAATAAATACTTTTGACCAAAACTACTTCTAGACCAAGCACTTCCTTCGCTTAATGCCCAATATACTTTTATTCCAGATTGTCTAGAATTTTTAGGTAATCTACCTGCAATCATAGCAAACATAGTACGTTTATAATTAGCTGCTAAAAAAGCACCACCTGTTGGTTGTAATATGTCTCCTATATATACTGGGAAAGATTCTTGACTATCGTATATATTAGAAGCAAATAAACTATACTTAATACCTGATTTTACACTATATACTGGTATGTAACTTGTTTTGCTTTGATAGTCTAAGTTAGCAGCAGTGCTATTCTCATTATCAAACCAAGCATATAAAGATAAAGGTCCATGACCGATATTAAAATCATTACTATTAGGTTTGTTTACTAGTAAAGTATTTATTGTTGCATGAGTATTTAAACTTCCAGTTATCTGTTGGTGAGTAGTATTAGATAAAACAAGACTTTTGTTCAATACTATTTCAGAAGCTGTTAAATCTATTTTAGTTGTATCGTTAAAGTCTTCAGGGTCGTATCCATAAGGGTCAGACAATATTGTTTTTAATGGTGCTATGTAAGAATCTTCATTTCTAAAAGCAGTATAAGTTTTTGCAATTTCTTGCACAGAGTCAGTTACTCCATCTCCTACTGTTATTCCTGTTACAACACCTAAGTTATACATTTTATCTATATACCCATACCATTGAGGATTATTACTAGTACTAAAATTTGTACCAGATAGTCTAACTTCACCATCTATAACATAGTTATTAATTGGAGATTCTGCTGTACCGTAAGTAATAACGCCAAGATGTTCTTCAGTTTGATTATCTATTTTTAATAAATCTATATTCTTATTATGAACGTCATTAACTAAATAAAGTTCCGTAGAAGTTAAAGCTTCATTTGTGTCTTCGGGGTCTCTATCTAATGTTATATAAGATAAACCATTCCCTTGATTAAACTTACTGGTATGAGCTTCAGTATAAGCAGGTCCAGACGCAGTAGTACCAAATAGTCTAACTTTCCCTGGTGTTTCGTTGTCTAAACAATTTAGTGTTGTAAATTCAGAATCTTTTAAATCACGAGGATTAGTTTTGTTATTTAATCCACCACTAAAGTTATTTACGTTTATTGCTTTTTTTGGCATTCTTTTTTCTCTTTTTCTTTTTGTTATATAGTCTTCTACTACTATTAGTAGATACGCCTGTAGACTTTCCCCCGATAGAGTTACTTGTTACCGTCAATTATTTCACCCCATACGCTTGTTTTACCATCTTTAATCTCTACTGTTTCTACTTTAAACTCACCATTGTCAAACC
>Ga0209090_10000663_pt1 | contig 21601 bp, 22 predicted proteins | sample ArcticOcean_MG_C_9_FD_187432 | JGI IMG/M metagenome (GOLD analysis project Ga0209090, IMG submission 187432) | Marine microbial communities from western Arctic Ocean - ArcticOcean_MG_CB2_152 (SPAdes) (version 2) | ecosystem: Environmental > Aquatic > Marine > Oceanic | place: Arctic Ocean... | reverse complement strand
ACGCTTATTGAATAATATACTTATCAGTTTTTTCCATTTTAATTCCAAAGTTTCGATTACATTTATACTTATTATTTCGTTATTATCTTTATCTTTACTGTGCTCTTTACTGTGCTCTTTACTGTGCTCTTTACTGTGCCGTTTTGTATTACTTATACTTATACTTATACAATTATCATTTTCATATTTCATGTGATTGATTCTACAATTCAAGCGGTCTTTTTCGACACCCTTAACTATTCCATATTTATTTTGATATTTAAAAGCATTTTTTTGTTTGTCCAATGTTTGTTTGCTTACATTATTAAAATCAATTAGTGACCAAGTATTATTACATTGATTTATTTGTGGAGTATGTATTATTTTATTTATACACGCTATTATTCGTCTTAAATTTGAACAATATACGCCCATTGTGGATTTATTCGGTATATTCTTGTTAATATATTCTGTTAAATCATAACAATCTGTAGCAAAACTTATTGCTATATATTTATTTTGCCATCCAAATTTTTTACTTTTTTCTCTTGGTATCCATTTTGATACTAATGAAAATTTTGTATTGCACATTACGTCTTTTTTTAATTGAAAACATATTAGTTCAATAATATATTTAAAAATTTCTTTATCCAATAGTTCTTTCTCTCCATATATATCTCCCAAATGATTTAAAATATACTTCATATCTTTCCAACTACCATAAGGGGTGGCACCGGTGTGGCCATCATCATCATCATCATCATTTAAAATAACGGTCGAGCTGATTATAGTTTTTAAATATGACATCATATTATCATATAATATTGTGGTGCCATTTTCGCTTTTGTTAGTTATATACTTGGCTTTATCCATCGTCGTGCAATATACTCCAATTAATCTATAATATAAATCGTATTTGCCAAGCCCATGTCTAATATCACGAACATACACTATTAATTTTAACAATATTTTTTTAAAAACTACCTTTTCTGATATTGTGCTCTCAACCACAATGCACGTTTTACTTTCTGTTAAATCTTCATAAAAGGCTAAAAACACAACCTCCAACAAATCTTTGTATATTTCACATATAACAGATATTTCATTCTCATTGGTGATTTTGTTTATTTTTGTTGTTCTCTCAAGATTATTTATTTTATTTATTAAATCTAATATCAAATTACTGGTTATTTTACCCTGTATTGTATAATTATTCCGGGTATATTCCATATTTTATAATATTAAATATGTCTTAAAATCATTTATATCTTTTTCTTTTTGTCTTACTCATTTTTTTATTATTATTATTTTTATTATTATTTTTATTATTATTGTTAAAAAATATTTTTTTTGTTGTTTGTTTTATATTTTTTTCATCTGCATAAATTACATACAATGTATTTAATTCTGTAAATAATTCAACTGTATCATTAAATAATACATCATTTATAGCAGTAATATTTTGTAAATATTTATTGTTGTTGTTGTTGTTGTTGTTGTTGTTAGATATATCTATATCTAACTTTCTGAACTCATGAAGTATTTCAACTGGTTCTATTGTAAAATTATATTTTAGAATATTTAATAATTTATATTTTTTTTCACACATTATTTTGTTATCATTTATTAAAAAAATTAAATTAGATTTTAATATTTTTGCTTCATTATTTAAATCATAATCTTCTTTTTTTATAAACTCTATTTCTTTATTATTATCAACATAAATATAAATAATCTCTATAATTTTTGGTTTTTCTTTATAAAATATATCATATTCATTTTCCATGTTTTCAAAATTTTTTATCCATTCTTCATCTATTTCATAATCACCATCCATTTTTTATTATTATTATTAATATTTAGATATTCATATAATAATGTAAACTAATTATGGTAAAATTGAAATGATATATATGTATATATAATACTGTAACAATATGGATTATAAACAGTATTCTAATAGTGAAATTAGTGATCTTAATAAAACACAAACATGGTATCAGAAACCAATTGAAATTAAAAGTGATAAAAAAGATAAAAATGAAAAATATATTCTTCATGCTACTGGAGATGCCGACATGAATGGTCGCAAATATATTGCCCTACCATATAATTGTGACACGTCCAAACATGATATTAAAACAAAATATAATTTATTTTAAAATAAATAAATTTAAATAAATTTAAATAAATTTAAATAAATTATATTTAATATGGACGATTATAATATCAATAATATACACTATTTAGAGAGCGAAATATTAGAGTTAGTTAATAAAATGAATGATAAAACGTGTGATAAAGAGTTTTTTTCTATATTTAATGGGGAAAAATCTGCTTCATCAAAACTTGCATTATCTTGGTTTAATAAAAAAGGTTGCAGTGATTTTTGTTACGCGTTAAATAATATTTTATTGGTTGTAAAAAAAATATGGCGTGATCAATTTAACGAAGACTTGGTGGATGAACTTCTCACACCAAATGAATTATTACAAACATATATTTCTTGTAAAGCAAAAACATTATTGAAGTAAAAAACTATACATACTATACATACTATACATACTTATAGATTATCGCCATCTAAGAAGTAATCATCGTAATCGTCATAATCGTTGTAATTGTTATCGTAATCATCTTCCGCGTCGCTTGATTCATATTCATTGTCGCTCAACGGTTCTCGTAGATCTTTTTCATTCCAATACGGGGACCAATCTTCCATTACTTCATTCATCTCGTCGCGCTCATTTTGCCATCGTTCTACCAAATTATCGAATGTTGCATTAACAATAATAGCTTGTTTTTTATCTGCATCCGTGTTGTTGGTCTTTCTAATATAATACTTTCTTGTTTTGTTGCCCAATTTAAATACACTTTTGTTATTAACTCTTGATATTTTCACCCACCCCCGCTTTACATCACAAACTTTCTTTTCCTTCTTCTTAAATAGTGATGAAAAATCCACATTTACATTTGGAGAGTTCATACTATTGGAATTCTTATCTTTTGACTCGGAAGATGAAGTTAAAAGAGGGAAATGTTTATTATCATTCTTAAAAGTATTATTGTCAACATTTCTTTTGCTACCATTTCTCTTATTAGGCGGGACATACTTATTGTTGTTCTTTTTGTTGTTCTTAGAAGAAGAACTTTTACGTTCGTTAGCCCCACGCATTGAATATTGCATATTTTGGATGAACCTTAAATAATCTTTTTGATCGACAAAAGAGTTCATTATATTATATTATATTGTATTGTATTTGTATTTGTATTTGTATTTGTATTTGTAATGTATTATTTTAAATAATACTTTTAGATGTTATTGCTTATTGATATATCTTGTATTAGCGTTTCAATTTAGCGATTAATTAAATGTTTTTGCTACTTAGGATTATTTTTTATAAAATTGATTTATTTAATTTCAATCCATATATAACCAACTTATGAAAGATAGTTTTCCCAGTATATGTATTCCTCACACAGTTAATGATATTTCTAAAAATATGATTAATACCATTTTTAATAAATTATTGACTGTTAATTGTATTGATCGTATTGATATTATTACAAAATATAATAGCCAAAATGATTTATACAAAACAATTTTTGTTCATCTAACTAAATGGCCACAAACCGATGAAGCGCAAAAATTACGACAAAAATTAATAGACGGTAGCCATATTAATATCGTGTATAAATATTCGTTGTTTTTACCTTGTTATGCGAGTAGGAGTAAAAAACCGAATTTTATTAGATAATTAGATAATTGGATAATTGGATAATTGGATAATTGGATAATTACTAAAAATTTATTTATATTAATATCTTAATGGTGAATAATACTATTATTATTCCTGAAACAGATATTAATATTGCTATGATTAATGGATTAATCGACAATAATTGGTCGGGCGAATGGAGTATCGAAGATAATAATATTATTATTCAAAGCGAGTATAGCGATACTCTTGATAATTTTATTAAAAAAAAAAAATTTAGTTACAATGATGCCTTGCAATTTGTTTCGTGCATGGGAATTATAATCTCGTCAATTGTTCCATATAATAAAAGTTTTTTATTTTTATCGTTGGAAGATATAACAGTTATTGATAACGAATGGTATATTATTAACAATGTTGATAAGTTAGTTAATATTATTGATGATGATAATATTGTTTTAGAAACACCAATTAAAATTACCGAGAGGTTGCTTCCACCCGAAATTAAAAATATTAATACGCTACCATTTATAACAAATGTTTCCTGTATCTATTATAGTATAGCATTATTAACAATTTATTGTATGAATATAACTCTTGATTCTGATTTAAACGAAATTTATGATACGAAATTATATTATTTTTTAAAAAGATGCTTATTAAAATCTCCAGAAAAACGTTATTACCTTTTAATTTAAATTTAAATGTGTTAAATTATGAAAATATTTTTAATTTAATAAAATATTTTCATAATAAATTACATAATGCCCAAACGAAATAAAAATAATGAATATACTTTTAATGATTATCCGGATTTTCGTCCCAATTTAAGTCCTCGAGAAATGTTTGTTGCTGGAAGTTTTGGTGGTACATATTGGCGTCCAATTTATTCGAGTGTTAATAAAAAAAATTATAAAAATCAACATCTAAATTATCCAAAATCTTGGTGGAAAGGGCTGCCCGATAATTATTTAATTACGCCATGGGACAAGTATGATAAAACTATTAATACGTATAATGTTATGGTGGGAACTACATTAGAATTTTGGGAATGTAAAGAGTGGATTAAGGATTTGCATCCGTATGGATGGGTTCAGTGGTATTGTAATTTTTTTCAAGGTAAACGTTCTGCCGACGACGAACGTCAAGTCAAACGGTGGATGCAGACCGCCGGTCCCAAAAGCCGTTTTCGTAAAAGATTAATTAATATGATCAATAATAAAAAAACTACATATGATGATTTTACGATCAGCCCTAAAATCCGACAAACGTTACAACACTGGGGTTATCGTCTAACAAAAAAAGATATTAAAAAATAATTCTAATAATTCTAATAAATTTATTAGAATTGTTTTTATTAATTATTATAAATAAAATTATAATCTTTACGATGTAACGATTCTATATTTTTTTTATCTATTTCGTCAAAATTAAAATATTTTGCTATTGATTTATCATTTATTGGAGATTCTATATTTAATAAACATTTAATATCTGGCACAAACTCAAATGCGTATTTTTCAAGATACTTCATACGATATCTGGTTGTTTCAAATATATACAACGCTGTCTTGGTAGAAAAAAAATCTTTAATTATTTGCAATTCGTCTTCTTCGTAATTTTTTATTATATAATTATCTCTATTTGATATTCCATACGCTCCGTCTTTGTCTATGTAGGGGAAACCATACATTTTGTGGGGCAACACTATCTTGCTTTCTTCAAAGAAACTTTGGGGCGTGTTGCTATAATTGATAATTAGTTGTGGTCGGTTACCTTCCAATATAGCCGTTTTTATATTTGGATATTTATACAGTTCGGTTTTTATGTCCGAAAATATGGAATTCTTTTTTGGCGTGTTTGATTTAAATACTTTTATGCCGCCAAATTCTTCAATAAATGGTTTGATTTTATTTATAATACTAACTCCAAAAACCGGTATTGGATTATTTAAATTAAATTTGTGCAGAACATAATCCTTGCGCTGTTTATCATACAGTTCTATTTCTATCTTTTTTTGGACATCAATATTTGTTTTTGTTTCTTTGCTAAGTAATAAAATACAAGTTGGTGTTTGGGCTTCTCTCGAAAAAATCTTGTTTGTTTCGGTGTTATTAAAGCACCGTATTTTTAATATTTTATAATTCATCAAATAATAATATGTTCTTGCCCTGTCCGGTTTCATCCATATAGAAGGTATTATCATAAGTAATTTCCCCTTATCTTTTAATAAACTTATGGATTTTTTTATAAACGGTATCCACATTGTCTCTCCATCACTGGTTTTTTTTTCTTTACTATTTGTTGGAACTTTTTTTAAACCATTTGCATTATAAGGCGGATTACCTATTATAAAATCAAATTTAATATTACTATCGTATTTAATATTACTATCGTATTTAATATTACTATCGTAATTAATATTACTATCGTATTTAATATAATCTTCGTTTATTATGTTTGCATCTTTTCCAAACAAATTAAAGAGAGAAATACAATTATCCTCTTGTATTTCTATAATAAATATCATTTTTTTTATTATGTGTTCGCGGCGCTCCTTTTTATTTGTTATAACTTCCGAAAGACCAACGTCCAATTGAAAAAATAAATATATTGAAAAAAAACCTGTGCCTGCACCCGGGTCCAACCATTTGGCATTTTTATCAGAGAACGATTCTTTTGGTATCATATGAAACATCTCTTTTATTAATGAAAACGGTGTAAATATCTCTCCATACTTATTCTTTTTCTCTTTATTTACTGTTAATTTTTGATTAAATGTATCGAACTCAATATCACTAATCATAATATTATTATATTATAACATTAGTAATATTGTATTTTTTTTTATTATTCGCACAAATTAAAAAAGTTTTTATTTTTTATTTTATTTTTTATTTTATTTTTTATTTTATTTTTTATTTTATTTTTTATTTTATTTTTTATTTTTTATTTTATTTTTTATTTTATTTTTTATTTTATTTTTTATTTTATTTTATTTTTTATTTTTTGTGTTAATGTAATCTATATTATGGATAATAATCGTTGTTGTATGATTCTCTTTCTTCATAATCTGGGCGATGAATATACGACCCTGTATCGTTGCTCTCATATTGCGCGCGTCGAAGAGCCTCCTCCCCCCAGAGCCAAGGACGGCGCAGGGCGTCGCGTGACCAATCCGATTCCCCCGTTGCGTTATAACGTTCATTGGTCATCTCTAAATATGGACCATCATCATTATTAATATAGTAAGGCTGATTGTTGTCTGCAAGTTCATGACTATTTGTTTGCCTTACTAATTGTGGCGGTGCTGGCGGTGGTGGCGGCGGCGACCAAGGCGGCGGTGTTGATGGGGGTGATGGCGATGGTGGGGGTGATGGCGATAGTGGTGGTGATCGTACATTAAATGAGTTTTCCATTGATGCCATTTGACTGTTCCAATATGTTGTTTGCATTTGATGTAATTGGGTTTCCAAATTTGTAATTCTATTTAGATAATTTAACATAATTTTATTTTGATTCATATTTTGTTGTTCAAGCTCAACAATTCGTTTCTCTTGTTTAACTTCATTTGCCGTCATTGGATTATTATTTTTTAAGAGAATCCAATACTTTGGATCATCATAGCATGACTGAATTGAAACTGCATGCTCTACGTGATACACTATTTTTGCGACTTGTTCCGGATCAAAAATTTTCTCTTGGATATTGCGGCTAATTGCTGTATCCTTCCATTCTTTAAAGTGAACGAAAGCATGATAATAAATTTTATTATATTGGTTTTTTTTCTCTACAAAATCTACCCTTTCTACTTCTCCAATATCAAGTTTTTTAAAAATAATACTGATACTATCTTCATTTGCCCATTCGGAAAGAACGTGAGGAATGAAAATCGAAAGTTTATTATTAAATGTTGTCATGTTGTTGTTGTTGTTGTTTTTTGATACATATATAACATATAAATCTGCTTCAATTTTAGGTTAAAACTTGTTTTATATATTATTTGTTATTTATTTCCAAAACTTTGTTTTTGCAATCTTCGACACCATCTCGTAAGTTAGTCATTGCGTTTTTATAACTTGGTATCTCCAAATTTTTATATATTCCGAAAATTCTGGTAAATGAAACTGTTATATCTTCTTGTGGTTTTTTTATAATTATATCGTAGTCGGTTGTTAAACTTTCCAAATTACAACTGAATATGGCATCTCTGCAATTATAGTATTCGTCCGTTAATCTTCCACAACCAGTAAAAAAAGGAATGTAGCACGATGAAATCAAACATTGTATTAATTCTTCTTTCGAATTCCATTGTGTTACTATTTTACATTTATTATCATTATTCGGATCACATAATATTATGCCCAATTTATTATTTGCTCTAATATTTGCATCCTCGGGCAATATCTTTTTAAACATATTTCTTATTATTCTTCCAAGAAAACCAAATCGTAAATTTCTATTCGAATAAGCGGTAAATATATTATTTGTTATTTCTATTATATCATCCATTTTTATTTCGTCAAATATTAATATTGTTGATACTAAAGCACCTGCACTGTAACCAACCAACATATTTGGTTTTTTTATATTATTTAATAATTTATAAGCATAACCGTAGTTATACCAAAAGGCCGGAAAACCGCCACCTTCAATTAATATTTTCATATTACTATATATTTTGTAAAATAAACTTTATTTATTTAATTATTTATTTATTATATAAAATATATAATGAGTCATGTATCAAATAATCTTTGGGGTAACCCAAATAGAGAAGTAACAAATGCCAGCGACGTTACAAGAAGGCGAGCTATGAAAACCGTATATAATAATATAAAGCAAAATACTAATCATGTAATAACAAATAGTTTATCCCGCGAAAAAAATAACCACACATATGGTATTGGATATACTGGTTACGGAACTGATGTTTCAGCCGCGATATTAACAAGTAGAAGTTATCAAGATAAATATATGATATCAAAAGCGAGATTTTGTTGTATTTCTAATAATAATATAGATTATTTAAAAAAAGAAGCATATAACGGTAATAAATTAGTAGTTAAATATAAACGTCCTGACGATTCATATTATCCACAAATAATGTATACAGGCGATCTAGATACTCTGGGCGCTGCAGCGCCGCGGTCACTCTCCGAGTTTTATGATGATATGATACCTGATTATTCTTCTTCTTCACAATCTCAAGGAGAAGGTTATATTGTTAAAGCTAATTTTGATAATTGGGTTGATGATATTGCTGACTTAAGTCATAATGAAAGTAATAGTTTTAAAAATCAAGCCAAATTAAATCCTTTAAATAATCCAGATTTTACTATAAAAGGACCTATTATATTAGATTAAAATATACAACATTTTTATTTTTTATGAACTTTTATTTATAGTCAATTTTTCCCGTTTTTTTTCGAACTCCAGTGTAAAAGACCAGTCCATGTTATTCATGTCAATGATACGGCCACAGTCGTCATACAGTTTTATAGTAAATTTTTGAATATCTACAGGCACTTTATACCTCCTTGTTCTGTTGAGCAATTTTGACATTCCCGAATCACGCACCGATAACGTGTTTGCAGTTATCTGTATCAGATTCATACGTGCAATAATGTGATCATCGAGAACCGGATCATCGAGAACCGAATCATTGAGAACCGAATCATTGTATACGACTTGGATTTCCGATTTGCTATTTGTTTTGTAGTCATTAATGGAAATAAATCCGTAACGCGTTCCACGACTAAAGGAGAAATCTTCAGATAAAACAGACGCGCGAAATCCAAAGTTGAAAACATTCCAATTTTGTTCAGATAAACCATTTAAAATATTTGATAGAATTTCTTCTTGAGTGGTAACTGCTAATAGTCTATCCTTAGTCACCGATTGTATAAGAAGATCAGCCACATTTTCAACACCCTCATTCGCTTTTCCCTCTCCAAAATACATGGTTGTTGTTTCATCGCTATGCGTTATAAATCGGTTCATCGAACTTGGATATTGTTGCATGCCTAATAATGAACGAGCTGTTGTTGTTTCGTAGTTGAAAATATAAGTTTTTTGAGAATTGGGCTGAGGATCACTTTGTATGTAAAAAGTTGGATTCGGCGTTTCGTTCGGATGAATGAAACTCATTGACAGATTATCCGTATTAGCGTTAGTGGTAAACATAGTTGTTATTTCTGTTGCCAAGAGTTCCCCTGAATATCTTTTTAACGGTATTTCAAAACTCACATCATTAACCTGTTGAGAAATTATAGATATAGAAATGTTTATTATGTTAGTATTCTTTGTAACAACAAAACTTCTGTCGAGCGGGTCGTCGCTCATATATGATAATGTATATATTCTTTATTATAAATATCATAAAATAATATTAATTTTTATACTTAATCCTCGTCGTCCAGCCGTTCCTCGAATTCGGCATCACGCGCGTTTTGCGCGAGTGTCGAGTTGGCGTAGGTCTCCGGTGTATACGACGGATAATCATTTGTATGGGTGTTATTGAATGAATTACCGACTATCCACCACTCGTGTGATGTCATACCTTGATATAGCTTGTTTTGATTATCTCGTGCTGGATAAATGAGTAATTCTGCTGTGTGCGCTTTATTTGTACGAACGTTAAAGAGGCTTACTGGATATAACCAAATATATGCCACGTACGCCGCTCTCTTTGCAAAATCTAATTCATTATCAGGAAGTGTAACAATGGCATGGTAATCCTGATAAAAAAACTTGCCATTCGTGGGAATATTCATCGTGCTTTGGTTGCCAGCTCTGTTTTTTATTTTATTACAAGCTTCTTTTATTATCTCATAATTAGCATACAATGCAATCTGATAAATTGCCATCTTCTCCACAAGTTTTGCCAGTTCGAGAATGTCGCCTTTCGTAGAGTCAGGTCGTGCTGAATTATTATTTGGTATTGCATCGGGGACAATCATCCAGTAAAGTTTAGAGATGGTCAGGCCGTCGGTTGAGTTAATGCCCTCGAGAAATATAAATTTTATCGCCTGATGTGCTACACTGATAATCCTGTAATATTCATTCATTTGCCCCTGGTGGGGCCCTAACACGTTGTATTCGCCATCTCTCCATACAGGCCCACCAGTGGGAAAGTCCCTTCCGAAACCTATTTCAAGCTCTCTAAGGAGGCCATTGTTGCCATCGTTTGGATCTGCGACCCTATTTCTGATATCAGTGGAATGATTATAGAGAGATGTAGCATATTCTCTAATAGCAGCAAGTAAAATATAATCGTCACTGTTAACGTTCTGATCCGCCGCGATTTCAATTTTACCTAATGCTAAGCTATCTGCTCGTGTTAGTAATTCCGCTGCTTCTGGAGTCAATCTTTCTTGTATTGTGGCTGTGTTGTCAATAAGTGTCCGTTCAGCCAGTAATGATTTCTCCTCCGCTAAATCAATAGTTTTTTCTATATTTTCTATATTTTCTATATTTTCATTGTCGTCTTCATTTTGTGCAACTTCATATTGTCCGTCTCGAAAACCTAAAATCCACCCTAATTTAAACTGAATATTTGTATCGTTGTCTTCGTTTCCATAGCTATCAATGTTGAATTTTATCTTAGTAATTTCCTTTGGATTATAGAACTTAATAGGCGTTACAACAATTTTTGGTTCTCTTGATTTAGATAAAAGAGCCATCATTTCCGGATAGGGCTCTCCCTGTCGAGGCATATGTCCAATGCCATTGCTATCTACATGCCCGTCACTCACCCATGATTGTTGGTTAACAGTCCCCCAGTCTTCTTTGGCACCAAATGTTGTTCTCAAACCCGATTGACCTTCGCGGACAGTAAATTTATTGACTTTTATTATTCGTGATACAATATTATTAATCGTTCCAGAATTATTATTATTATTATTATTTCTCAATCTTGGTGTAGTAAATATTGAACGCTTACTTATACTGTTCTTGCTGTAATTTAATTCTGGTTCATATCCTGGTATTACGTGCGTGTTTGCATCTTCGCCAACAAATACCGAATTTTGTGTTAATGGATTATTTGCATTGTTGATATAATTATAATCATCGGGCTCTATAATCGCACAAAAATTTTCAACGTTATCTACTGCTCCTGGAATCGCATTGCCTATTGCATCATTAACAACGAGTTCAAATTCTAATCTTTTATTATTATTATTAATTAGTTCATCATAATTACCATCGGGTAAAGTAACTAACCAAGCATACTTCACTGGGTTGAAATCAGTATTTTCTTTACCATCCTTTACACCTTTATATCTTAATGCTTTCAAATGTATTTGTTTTTCTATCTTGGTATCTGTTGTTTTTTCATTCATCCTTTTACAATCATATGGAGGATCGATTGTGGTGCCGTCTAAATAAGTCAAATTAGAAAAATCAACATCTGTTCTTCTTGGATTTCCACGAGGAGAATAAATATTAATTTTTTTTTGCTCACTCAAGGTTGGGTACTTTACCTCAGTAACCATAACTGATTGCGCAGTATTAGTATCATACCCATTCCAAACACCGCTCAGGGTGCCCCAGTTACACCACCTTAGCCTGATAAAATTATAGAATCTTGTATACATACTTGTAGTTGTTATTGTTTTTGTATAGTTGACTACTTCGGTTTTTGTAGATATTTCAGTTTTGCCGGGTACTTCATCGCGATCGTATTTGTGTTTCTTAGTGGGATCTTCAGGATGAGGAGTATCCTCATCTGTAAAAATACACATATATTGGTCTTCGTTATTCCTTTTATTAGGGAACGTATGAGAACCCTTTGCTGATATCTCCGTAACATCACTTAAACTTGTATAACGGCCAGTTTTTAGAGCTTTCAAAGGTTCGAGCGAGATATCAGAGACATCAGTATAGGATATGGAAGGATCTGGAGGATCCATTTTTTCAAAAGTAACATTTTTTATTGGTATAATAGCTGGTGAATACTCAAGATTTGAATAGTATCCTTGACCATTTCCATCTGTAAAACCAGAAATGCGCCCACCACTTGTGTCATCCACTGTTATTTTTGTATTTTCTTGTATAGTTCCATGTAGATAGTCAGCGGAAATATCTCCGATTTGCATGTGGAATCTCCATGAACCAGAGATATCATATTCTTCGATACGAGTATTTGCATCACTTATAATAAGAAATGTATTATTATTTAGTTTAGAAGAAATCGTATTATTACTTGTCATTGGCATTTCAACAGAACCAATTTTCATATTTATCACATTTTTTTGAACATCTGGCATTTCATAATCGAACTCAGAAGACGTTGTTTTATAATACTCGGGTCTAAAACGCGTGTCAATATTTACAGATATCTTTTCGGTGATAGATTCTTTAGATAATTCAGTTTTTTTTGTGTATATTTTTTTTCTACTAAAATAATCTACAAGTCTCATGACTTCGGCGTAATCAAGTTGTCCATTACTATTTTTATCAAGAGAAATAAATAATTTTTTTACATTCTCTTCTTCGAGCTGTATACCACTTTTTTTTAACAATTCAGAAAATTCATTCATACTTAATTCTTCTGTGTCATCTAATTCGTAAAAAAATTCTAATTCTATATCATCTATCGCGTCTATCGCGTCTATATCAATTATCTCATCGAGCTCAATCTCATCAATGATATCATTGTTTAAATTATTTACTAATCCTCGTAATTCTTCTAAGGATGAAGGCGCGCTAATTCCATTCTCAGCAAGTTCGTCACCACCACCTTCTTTAATAAAACCTGAAATTACGCTGTTGTATTCAGATTTATCAAAAATCCACTCTTGTGTAAACGTGCCGTTCTGTTCAGCAGCTAATCCGTTATTGTATTCTGGTAATTCAAATCCTTTCACATTTTCTTGTGTAATATTATATATCTTAGGGGGCATTTATAATATGTTATATATTTATTCTTTATCTCAAAGATTAAAATAAATATATAAATTCTTGATAAACAAATATATAAACATAATTTAATAATATAACAAAATGGAACACTTATTAAACACGCAAAAAATACAATTTGTGTGCCATCATCTCCATATTGACAAATCAAATACGGTGACATCCGAACTCTTGAACGATTCACAAGTTCATATGAAAGAAAAGTGGATTTTGATGAGAGATATAAAAACAAACTATACTAAAGAAGGTCTAAAAAAGCGTATGATGGAAACTACTACAAATATAGTCAATCAGGGTTGTAATAAAATGCGCACATTTATTGATATAGATCGTATTGTCAAGTTAAACGCGCTTGAAGCAGCACTCGAAGTAAAACGATACTGGAACGGCAAGGGCGTTGAATTACAGCTGGGGACGCAACCGCTTGAAGGTCTTGAAACCCAAGAAAATATTGACCTCTTCAACCAAGCGGCGCCTTTGGTGGATTTTATCGGCTGCCTTCCATCCAGAGACGCATGCCAGCGCACTCATCTGGATATTGTATTTTCAAAAGCAAAGGAGTTGAACAAACCCGTAGAAGCGCATTTGGACCAGTGTAATATTCCAACCGAAAAGGAAACGGAGTTGTTCTGCGACTTTGTGGAGAAATATAATTATCAGGGCAAAGCCAGAGCAATACACAGCATCAGCCTTTCTTGCCATCCGCTGGAATACCAAACAAAGATTGCCAAACGATTATCTGACCTCAATATTGGCGTTATTGTTTGTCCCAGTGCGGCGATTTCCATGACCCAACACTCTGAATATTCGAGCCCGATCCATAACTCTATTGCTCCTGTGAAAGTCCTCGTGGACAATAATGTTAGCGTTGCGCTCGGCATTGACAATGTTGAAGACATTTTTATGCCTTTTTGTGATGGAAATCTGGTATTTGAATTAAGAATGCTTGCAGAAGCGTGCCGAATTTACGATCCGGACATCTTGGTTAAAATTGCAACCAACACAATTGGATTTAATAGAGAAACAACACTCTAATTATAATATAGTATCGCGTGTCAAATCATTTTTTTCAATACTTGATAATTATTTATTATCAAGTATAATATTTTATTTATTTTATTAAACTGGTACTTTACTGCTAAATTTAATAGTATTACTATTACTATTATTTACAAGGTGTTTTCCTTTTTTTCTTGCCAAATACCTATCGTAAGAGTTGTGTTTTACGTCTACCCCTGAACCGCCCGGGTTTAACATTCCGGGGCGAAGTTTGGGTCCTCTCGAATAGTTTGATTTTCTTTGAACCGCCGGTTTAATGCGGTCACTTTGATTATTTGATGTTTTTGGAGTGCCATCGCAACATTTTTCTAATACATGTAATGTTGCTATATTATTTGTGTATAATGAACTTTCATAACGAACCTGATTATGTATTATTTTATCTAATGTTTGTTTGTCTGGACCTTCTTTTGCTCTTATATAGTTAGGGTTATTCGGTTGTTCAACGCCAGAACAATCGCAAGTTTGATAAATATAATTTGACATTTATATAATAGTGTTATATAAATTATAAATTGTATTGGATAAATTGTATTAGATAAATTGTATTGGATAAATTGTATTAGATAAATTGTATTAGATAAATTGTATTAGATAAATTGTATTGGATAAATTGTATTAGATAAATTGTATTAGATAAATTGTATTAGATAAATTGTATTAAATAATTTATTTGAAATAAAATTGATTTATATAAAATTAAATTCATAATGTTTGCATAAGTAATAATAATATAATGGATAAAAAAAATTTTGTTTTTCAATGTGTTCATTGTAATAAAAAATATAAAAATGAAACGTGTTATAATAAACATTTTAATGTTTGTAGATTCTTAAATAATGATTCATTAAATAATGATTCGGAAGAGAGAGATGATATACCGAATAAGAGTGAAATGTGGCAGATTATTTTACATCAAAATAATAGACTCGTTAAACTTGAGAAGGAATTAGATAAACTAAAACGGTATGATTATTATCAGAAAAAAAAGATATCTGTAATTGATTATCTAAATTCTAAGTATAAACCCGATTATAGTTATGAGGAATGGGAAAAAAATATAACTATTGCACAAGATGACCTGAATTATATATTTGAACATGGCAGCATTAAGGGAACTGTCTTATTATTAAAAAATTATTCATTAAAATCTTTGGGGCTGTCTGCAGATCCAGAGGCAGATTTAATTTTTGATTCTGTTTCTGATTCTGTTTCTGATTCTGTTTCTGATTCTGTTTCTGATTCTGTTTCTGATTCTGATTGTAAAATTATACCTATTATTTCTACAAATCAAACGTTGGGCAAATTGTATATTTATTCAAATAATTGTTGGAGTGTCATGAATCAGGATCAGTTTAAAAAAATGTTAAAAATAGTTAATAAGAAAGTATTTGAGGAATTTAAAACGTGGGGTATTGAAACGGAAAAGAAAATGAGCAAAGAGAAATATTCGGAATTATATATATTAAATGTTGAGAAGCTTGTTTCTGGAAAACATACTAACCAGCAAATACAGTTACGCATTAAAACATCTATGTGTAATTTTTTAAGAATTCAATTAAATAATAGTAATACATATACTACAAACTAATATTTGTATTACATTGTAAATTGATTTAAAAAATTACTTGAAATACATATTAATATAATTATGGAGAATAAAACAGCAAAAAAAACAATGGGAGGAGCAACGGGAGAAGCAATGGGAGGAGCAACGGGAGGAGCAACGGAGCAAACTAATGTTATTACTCAAACTACTCCTGTTTGTGGAGATGGACATGATTCGTGGATTAATAGTTCCAATTCATTATTTATTATGCAAACCAGACCTTACTATGAACTTAAAATGTTTGTTGCATCTGAATGTAGTGAATTAAAGCAACTATATATTGATGCTTGTAATAAATATAATAACGATACCCTTTCTGTTATTACCGGTTCTTCAAAATATTTTGATTCTGGTTTTGATTTGTTTTGTCCTGAAAATATTACTTGTGAGAAAGGCGATATGACTAAACTTAATCATAAAATTCGTTGCAGCATGTCGCGAGTTGAACCTTCGCAACCCATTAGCGTTAAATTTATTAATGGAGAGCATATTTTAACTCCTAATGATTATGCTATTCCGGTTGGCTATTATTTGTATCCGCGTTCGAGCACCGGAACAAAAACACCGCTGCGTCTTGCTAATTCGGTGGGTATTATTGACTCTGGATATAGGGGCGATCTCATTGCGGCATTTGATAATAATAGTAAAAAAAAATATACTGTAGAACAAGGGCAGCGCGTAGCACAATTATGTCCGCCCGAACTTACGTGTCCTATTTATGTTATCGTCGTTGATTCTATTGACGAACTTGGATTAACTACTCGTGGAGACGGTGGCTTTGGTTCAACTGGAGTTTAAATTATATTAATAGTATAAACTTATTTTTTTATTTTTTTACAATTTATATAAATTATAGTATAGAGTTTATAGTATAGAGATTAGCTATAACTTATATGTATACGTATATGTATATATAGACAACGTGTCCGAGTGGTTAAGGAGATGGACTTGAAATCCATTGGGCTATGCCTTCGCAGGTTCAAATCCTGCCGTTGTCGCGAACACATTATTATTATTATTATTATTGTTATTATTATTGTTTATTGTTGTATATATTAAATGTATTGTTCTATATATTTAATATATTAATGTGTGGCATTGTTGGTTTATTGTCTGCAGATTCAAAATTTAATGTTATTGAAGGTCTGTTAAATGGATTAACTTTGCTGCAGGATCGTGGGTATGATTCGTGTGGTATCGGTATTCCGGGAAATACTCCAAAAGATGACTTTAATATTATTAAACATGCTTCTACGAATGTTAGTAATTCACTTGAGTTATTAAAAAATTCTGTAAATCAAAAACTTAATAATTCTAATTCTAATAATTTTAGTAATATTCATTCGGGAATTGCGCATAATCGTTGGGCAACGCACGGTATTAGGAACGACGCTAACTCGCATCCGCACATATCTAATGATGGCAATTTTATTATTGTTCATAATGGTATAATCGTAAATTATAATCTGCTTAAAAAACAGCTTGTTGAAGGTGGGTATGAGTTTTACTCACAAACCGATTCGGAAATTATTGTTGCGCTTATTTCAACACACTACAATAAAAATTACAATAAAAATAAACATAATTGTGAAAGTGGTTTCTTTTCTTGTTATGACAGTATTCAATATGCCGTTAATCAGATAAGCGGTACATACGGCATTGTGGTTATTAATCGTTTGGAACCAAAAAATATTTATTGTGTTCGCAATGGTTCTCCCATATTAGTCGGTATTGACAGCAATAAGGAGTTTTGTATTATTACTTCAGAGCAAAGTGGTTTTAATAATTTAATCAAAAGTTTCTTTACATTAGATGACAATGTTATTTGCAATATTAATATTGGTGATGATCAAAAAATAAATACTAATATGACTTTGGATACGCTCCATGATATTGATGTTTCTATTCTAAATTCAAATAATTTATTAACCCCTGATCCTTTTAAACATTGGACTTTGAGAGAAATAAATGAGCAACCCGATACTGTTATGGCCGCAATTAATAATGGTGGGCGTATTAAAAATGATAGGGAAGTAAAATTGGGTGGGATGGAACAGCATGCCGAAGATCTGAAAGAGATTGACCACATAATATTGTTGGGGTGCGGCTCATCATTTAATGCCGGTTTATACGGGGCGCATTTTTTTAAAATATTATCTGGTTTTGTCACGGTTCAGGTTATTGATGGGGCAGATTTGAGCGAACATGATTTGCCTTCGTCTGGTAAAACTGCGTTTATCATGATCACGCAATCGGGCGAGACCGCCGATTTATATCGGTGTCACGAGATTGCTAAGCAAAATAATATAATAACGATTGGTGTTATTAATGTGGTCGATTCTTTAATAGCGCGAAATACTGATTGTGGGGTCTATTGTAATTCGGGCAAAGAACACGCGGTTGCTTCTACGAAGTCTTTCACTTCCCAGGTTATTTGTTTATCGTTAATTGCTTTATGGTTCTCTCAAATTAAAAATATAAATCAACAAAAAAGAATTGATATTATTAAAGACTTACAAAGACTATCGGTGTTATACAGCGAAACGTTGGTGTCGTGCGACTCGCTTGTTAAAAAAATTGCTTCCGATATCCACACATATACCAATTTGTTTATATTGGGCAAGGATTGCGATTCTGTTATTGCGAATGAGGGCGCACTTAAAATTAAAGAAATTACTTACATTCATGCCGAGGGTTACTCGTCGTCTTCGTTGAAACATGGGCCGTTTGCATTGCTCGATAAGAATTTCCCAGTGATTTTATTAAATTGCAATGAGCGGTTTAATTCTAAAATTTATAATACGTTGGAGGAGATTATTTCGAGAGATACGTCCGTTATCTTAATAACAAACTCTGGTGCTGATTATAATAATATTGTTACTATTACTGAGAGATTTTCAAGGGATACTAACTCTAATATTATTAATGTTCCCAAGTGTAGCTACTATAATGAATTATTGGGATTAATTCCACTGCAACTTCTTGCCTATTATATTTCTGTTCTTAGAGAGATAAATCCTGACAAACCTAAAAATTTGGCAAAAGTAGTAACTGTTGAATAAAAATATTAAAACTATTAAAAATATTATATTCTTTATTTCTATTATATGAATAAACTATTATCTCTCGTTGGTTTTAATGGGGCAGTGAATTTATTTTATAGTATTGGTATTATAATGTTTTTACTAACGTTTAAAGGTTATAAAAATTATGATCTATTAGATTTTATTTATGTTTTTATATGGTTTTGCTTTCCACACTCAAGGCGAGCGGGTATTACGAATAATTTTAAAGGTATTAATTATAGGCTCAATCATATCCTGAAAAATATAATTAAACAACCTCGTCCAACCAATATGAAATTTATCAACCCTTCTGATCTACATTCAAGCAAAGAATATGGTATGCCGTCCGGACACGCGCAATTAACTTCCTCGATGATGACCTTTTTAATTCTGGAATTTAATAATCCTTATATTAATGCTGTAGCAGTATTACAATTATTATTAACAGTAGTTCAGCGTTATGTTTACAGAATGCATTCTATATCTCAATTAATAGCCGGTACTATTATTGGTTGTTTATCAGGCGGTATTTTTTACGTTGCGTTTAATAAGATCTCTAACTCTAATGGCAAATGTGGTGGCAAATGTGGTGGCAAATGTGGGGGCAAATGTGGTGGCAAATGTGGGGGCAAATGTGGTGGCAAATGTGGGGGCAAATGTGGTGGCAAATGTAAAAATATTTAATTTAATTTAATTTCTATTGTATTAATTAATTTAAAATATATATTTAAAAAGATAATACAACATATATTATCCTTGTATATAGTTAGCGGATAGTGCGCGCTGTGGGACCAAACGGGCAATATATATATTATTAATTTAAAATATATTTAAAGACAAACACTCTTATATACTATCCTTACATAGTCGACAACTCACAGCATATTATATTTATTAACAGTTGTCAGTAACCCCGCCATTTTGGTGTTTGGATATATGATAATTTAAGATTTGGTTTGTGGCTTTGATTAAAGACTGCGCACACTTCAACGGTGAAGACGCTGCATTAACATTGCAACGACTGGTTTTTTTATCATATTGGGTTTAAGCAATAATATGTTATTTTACCGAATACATTAGTGTTAGTAAGTTTAATTACCATATTATTTGTGTGTGTGTTTTGTGGCCTTCGGGCGAGTTAGTGTTCGAGTTGGGTTTCGTGTTCGAGATGGGCTTCGTGTTCGAGATGGGCTTCGTGTTCGAGGTGGGCTTCGTGTTCGAGGTGGGCTTCGTGTTCGAGGTGGGCTTCGTGTTCGAGGTGGGCTTCGTGTTTAGGGTGAGTTTGGGGTGAGTGGGCTTCGTGTTTGGATATAGGTATGTATATTTCATAGTTGCACTATTACTATATAAATAGATTATGGCCGATCATATCATATCATATAATAATGATAGATCGGAGCTGTAAATATTTAAAATATATTATCTTTATTTAAAAATATGCTTGTTTAGCTCAGCTGGTTAGAGCGTCCGACTGTTAATCGGAAGGCCATTGGTTCGATCCCAATATCGAGCGTTATATATAAAAAAATATGCTTGTTTAGCTCAGCTGGTTAGAGCGTCCGACTGTTAATCGGAAGGCCATTGGTTCGATCCCAATATCGAGCGGTATATAAAAAATAAAAAATAAAAAATAAATAAAAATAGTTAATTTTTTATTTATTTTATTATATTGTAAATTGAAGCATTTTATAATAGAAAATATAATTCAAGATAAGATGAATTATACTGATAACAATTACGATAACAATTACGATAATATGATGGGTGATAATTATTATAAAAATATGGATTGTTCAACTGATTTTATGAATATTTATTCAGAGTGTATTAGTTATTATTTAAAAGTTCTATATTATGGTATTATTTTTGGAGTTCTATCATTCACATTTATTTATATTATTGTTCCTATTTGTGGTGCTATTATGGTAATACTTATTGGTGGTATTATTTATGATATTATAAATTTGTTTAAAAATATTGTGCGGTTTGTTAAATACTTATTTGTGTATTGTAGCCAAAATTTCTCCTTGACTATTAATACCATTATCTTTATCTTTACATTGAACATTATTAATCAAATTATCTATCAATTCTTTATTGAAGAATCTTGTTATAATAAATAGTTTATTAGTTTTATAGTTTATTAGTTTTATAGTTTATTAGTTTTATAGTTTATTAGTTTTATAGTTTATTAGTTTTATAGTTTATTAGTTTTATAGTTTATTAGTTTTATAGTTTATTAGTTT
>Ga0209090_10000658_pt1 | contig 21705 bp, 25 predicted proteins | sample ArcticOcean_MG_C_9_FD_187432 | JGI IMG/M metagenome (GOLD analysis project Ga0209090, IMG submission 187432) | Marine microbial communities from western Arctic Ocean - ArcticOcean_MG_CB2_152 (SPAdes) (version 2) | ecosystem: Environmental > Aquatic > Marine > Oceanic | place: Arctic Ocean... | reverse complement strand
ACATAGCACGTTTGACCAGCTACGTCGTAGCTGTAGATGACGGGCCTGTTTGCGCCTTTCTTCTTGTTTTTTCGTGATTTAGGCATGTTTAAAAGTTTTGCCTGGGAATTTTTAGTCCGTGGAATTTTTAGTCCGTGGAATTTTTAGTCCCTGGAATTTTTAGTCCCTGGAATTTTTAGTCAATAATAATTCTAGTATTTAACCAAGACCGGTTCAGTCAAACATGTCTTTGAAATGGCAATGGTTATATTCGGGCACATGGGTGGACTGCACACCCGAAAACATCGTGGTATTGAACGCGCGTCACAAGCGGCCATCCTTGGAGCCGCTGTACATGGTGAACGATTGTGGAGAACTTTGGGGAACCCCCGAAGAATTTACGATGAAATTTCGGATCCATGGGGATGGTGTGGAAACCCGGACGATGCTCCGTCGTGCTCCAACTTCGTACTATAAGCCAATTTTCGAAGTGAAGGACGGTCCTGTTCGTCGTATTCTTCCTCCTGAAACTTGCGCGACTCTTTTTCACGGTAATAAGTCGTCTGTTTCTGAGCGTAGCGTGTCGTTTGGCACGGAAGAATACATGGTCAAAGATGGCCAGCTCTTTATGAAGAAAGATCGCAAATGGCAGCAAAAAAATGTAAGTGAAACACCTTTGAATGAACTTGAATATAAAGACGCATTTAGTACTCGTTATTCTTGGGAGTTTCGCGGTCCTTTCCGATGGGAACGCATGCAGATGGCTGTGGAGGCTGTTTCGAACGAATTGCCTGCCGTCCGTAAGAAGAAATTGTTGAGATTGATGTCTCGTTTTGATCCAACGGAGGATGCTACCGAGTATGGTCCTTTTCAGTTCCCTGATTATTTGTCGTCTGAGGGCGAGGACGAGCTTGCGATTATGGTAGGAGAAAAGTATCACGAGCAGCCTTTGGGCGAATGGAAGTCGTTTGGACCGATGACCAACTGTCGAATTGAAAAAGCTCGGTCTGATGGTCGCCCAATGGTCATGATTCAAGTCCGTGGTCATCCATATATGATTATATTCGATTCTGGTTCTGGAGCTTCTGGTTCTGGTCCGGTAGTTTATCGACCGTCTCGATACCAAAAGATTCTCCAATCGATTGAGGAACAATTTGAGGCGAGTTCTTCTGGAACGCGTAGCGACCGCATGGCTTCTTTGTTCGATCTATTGGTCGAAAACAATATTAATCCGCGTCAATTTTTGATGATAATGATTTCAGATCCGGATAACGTTGCTTCATTGATTCCTGAACCCATTCGGGAAGAAGTATGTATTATTATGGAAGAGATGGAGAACGATAATTCTGCGTCTGGCATGGCGACGCGCATTCAACAGTTTATGCCTGCCCTTTTGGACAAATTCAAAGAATGTGATGTTCGTCTTTCACAAACAGAGTTTTTATCTCCAAAACAATTGTGTGAGCCGATTGTCGAGACATTTGCAACTGGGCTTTCGGTTCCCACCTCGTTTAACTGCAATTGGCAAGAAATGATCGGGTTCATTCACAAACATCAATGTTGGAAGTGCAGTGGTCCAAAGAGCGCGTGTGATATTTGCGGCGACCGAACGGTGGGCTTTACGCATTGTGGGAATTCGCGCGCATGTCTAAAGTGTTGGTCCTCGACATTGGTGGAGACAAAGTTTACCTGTCCATTTTGCCGTAAAGATGTCATGTCAGGCGATCTGAAACTTGCAAAGAGGGCCACTGCGAATCGTAAGCGCAAGCGAAAGACTGAGATGACAGTAACGAAGATGAATTATGTGAATATTTTGGACATTGTCAAAAAGGACAACTTGTACAAGGATATTTCTGAAGACACGAGTTTTGCGATGCGCAAATGGTTTACCATTTTATTGCGCCGTGGTCTGGTCAACATTCATCAACGTCCGAAGAACGATCAAGCTTCCAAAAAATTTAAGGATGCTGTAAAAATATTTAAATTGGTTTGAAAAAATATATATCATTATTTTAAACACAATAACCTTGGAGAAATATGATATATCTCTCCAGCTTCTCTATATGCTTTTAATATATTGTTTTTACACGCTGTAAATGCCGGCTTTTTGATAGAGTAAGAGTCCAACGTATTCGCTTCTGGCAAAATAGAGGCCAGATATTTGTCGTTTGGTATCACTTGTACCCCTCCTAAGCAAAGTCCCCCTTTCATGATGTAGAGAATGGACACTACGAATATTTTGATGGGGAATAGGGCGGGTGTCTGTATTCCGAGAGGGAATTTTCGAGTAATAAGTGTCCAATAATCGCATGCTGCTTTGGCGTATTGCGAGACGACTTGGGAAACCGTTCTATCTTTCGGAATTAAGTTTCGAAAGATATGCCTTCTGTTCATCTGATTAATGTACAACTGTACAATATTTGAGAATATGACCACATGGCCAGCCTTCTCGCAGGATTTGATGTATTTCTGCACCACCTTCTCGGCCTCGACTTTCATCTCTACGTACTTTCGTTGCTCCATGAATAGTCTTTCTTTGGAGAACATGATGGCTTCGACTTGTGTTTGGCTAATATAATAATGTTGTTGTTGGCGTATAGTATCGGACGAAGACGTATTCACCTTAAAGTCTGTATTTCGTACTAATTTCAAAGGATCTTTGTTTTCTTGATGCGTGGCAGTGACTCGGTGGTCCATAAACCACGTGTCTGATTTGATCGAGTCGTATCGAATTCCAGAAATACGACATACATACCCTCCTTCGGAATGGTCTATGTCAGTACATTGACATTGTTCATCACACCAGTGTGGTGTACCGGTACAGCAACACATATACATATTCCTGTATTGTTTTTTAAGGGTACCCCGGTTGGCCCATTTTGGGTGGTCTTGGCAGAGTGATCTTATACAAGTATGTGTCAAGTCTCCTTTGCGCCAATGTCCGCCAATAATGTGTTGAATGTTACACCGATCCATGGAACAAACATGATTTGACTGATGGGTCCAAGTATTCGACTTCTTCCACTGTTCCGAAAAAATTCTTTCCAACGATTCAGAGTCCATTTATCAGATGCAAAAGACATTTATAACGACAAAGGATTTAAATAAATTCTGAACATATGTGAGTTTGTATCGACTGTCTTTTTACAGTTTAAAATGTGGGCGGCATTCTCCGAAAATGTCACCTGCATGTCCATGGTACTTTCTTATTTACCCGCCAAAGACATCGCCCACTATAGGTGTCAATGTCCGGAGGCCGTCAGAGATACGCAAAAATGCAAAGGAAAATGGCTAGAATATCTACAAACACAATATCCGATCCAAAAATGTGGCAGATGTCCACGAATATGTTCTGTGAGACAAGTCTGTTTTTGTCCATTATGCGAACGATTCGTCTGCGAGGAACATTTGGAGCCCTGTTTAATATGTCTGAGCGTTTTTTGTTCCTCTTGCAGAGGGTCCTGTTGCTAAATAAATCGGTATTCTAGTCGGAGGCGTGCGAGAGATACATCGGACCGCAATTGACGCCCACATGACCCAGTCCCCCGTAAAGGGATGGGCCACCGTCTCCATATATTGACAATGAAAAGCTTCAAATATAAAACGCCGATTTGCGACCATATTATGGACACTGGCTTGCCAGAAAATCGCAAAGATCAATTTACCAAATGCATACACATCCATTTTGCAAGAGACATCGCAATTCGAACAGGCCCAACGCGATGTCATTTCCCTAGGACATTTAAAGTATTTAGTGCCACAATGCGCGCTAGTCGCCAACGCATACGCAAAGTCAAAATCAACCAAACACAGATTCCCATCATATCGAACTATATTTTCTGGTTTAATGTCACGATGAGCTCTACCATGACGATGCAAGTGCTTAATACTGGACGCAATGCCATACAACTGTTTAGAAACATATGGCCAGTCAAACGGCTTCGAAATTATATCGAACAGGTCCATCTTACCCATTGGCATAGATATGATTAATGTATATGGATCGCGATTAAAAACGGTTTCCGGTAAAAGTAAATGAGGATGTACCGCAATCTTTGAAACTGCATCATTGTTTTCAAATGCACCCTTTGAATCTTTCAGGTATTTTTCTTTGTGTATTTTCCACAAATACTGACGGTTGTCTATATAAAATACAGATCTTTCAGTATTTATATGTTTTAACAGAGTGGCACCCTTTGGTATTCCAACGATATTAGGTGCCGGCCTAGAGCGGACACAACCCATTTGTAGAACACGGGTCATATTTATAGTATATAAGAAAAAAAATATTTAACAAACATGTTCTGTACCCAACAATCTACTACCAAACAAACAAAAATGAAAATAAAAACTTCCGTCGCCACACCCGATAGAAATCCCATACGAACATGGGTTAAAAATATGTTCGTCAAAGCAATGACACCCCCCAAAATTGCCAGTGGGCGGTCATCAGCGCACAGTGACGACCTTTAAAACGCCAAGGGACGCCAAGACATTACATTTTCAAGACCAATGCGCTCAAGAGAATCATGACCACCAATACAAACCACGACAGCCGCCTCAACTCTTAAAATTTGGGGAGATGTCTCACCAGATACACCCTCAACAGGATGAAGACGTTTAATTTGTCGCACCTTTGTTCTTAATTCATCTTTATCTTGGACTAAAATTGACTTGTAAGATATATTAGCTACAGTCAGTTCGGAACACGCAGCCATAAAATAAGGACATTGTTCATAACCAACGACAAATAAATTCATGCGTGGATATTTTTATTTGACTATTTATACTCAGTATATTTATACTGAGTATTTTGCTAATATATATGCATATTGCAGGCATCTATATTGTATCGACCATCCACAAAACTTGTCGCTACAAAGATAAGCTACAGTTTGTAAACACGTTTAGTCGCGGTGCCGTCCAGGAACTCATGCATGAGTTTGCCATTCACGCTGCAGACTCCATGGATACACAAGGTCGCAAGGTATACCAACACCACCAATTTAGTTTTTCGTGCCAGCGCATCGAAGACTATACCATCGTCATCGTCACTGACCACGAATATCCATCCAGAGTTGCATTTGAATTACTGAGGAATTTATTTGAAAACCCTTCAGATCAAAACATGATACATATTCTAGAAAACAGACAGGACGGTTCAGATGCTATGTCCAGAGTTAAATCCGCCATAGACGAAACCATGGTCATTGCGCACGAAAATATTGACAAAGTAATCGCAAGAGGGCACGACATCGATCAACTCGTAGAAAAATCAGCAAGACTATCCTCCTCCTCGAAAATGTTCTACAAAACCGCCAAAAAACATAACAGGTGCTGTCAAATATCATAGCGGGACAACCCTAACCTACTAGACCATGTCTCTTTAACTGATTATAATAAGCCCACTGGCCTTTGATAGATTCGTCCAAAAGACGCTTCAAAGAACTCATTTCACGCAATTGTTCTTCATGGCAACGACGCAGCTCGTAAAACGCACGTTCACATTGGCGAAATTTATGCTCCGCAGAATCGCGCTCGTCATGAACCGCGCGCAAAGATATACGAGTCTCTTCATTATCTTCCACAATATGCCGCTGAACAATCTCAAGATCCTTCAGTTTGCGATTCTGCGTCAAATTCTCTTCTCTTAGACGTTTATTCTCAGAAACCAGTTTGGCAGAACGCGCCTGTAATGACAACTGAATATATCGAAGGCATGATTCAGAATCTTCTGTCGAGATTCGCGAACAGACTTGAAAAACTTCAGACAAATATTGTTGCATTGGCGCGGACGCCTCGGGCAACAGAAACGGTTTGGTTCTTTCCAGGTATTGAGCTATCAACTCTCCCGCCACGCGCTCTCCCACAGAGACCGGCAAACAAGCTGCAGGACAATATAGTTTACCTAACAAAGTCTCTTTCGCTTTGCCACCAGTACTTGCTGACGACTCTAAACCCATCTCTTTGCGGATAGATTGCACTTGATCATAACACCAGTCCACATAATAGGGAGGCGCATCACGAAGCGAACACGCACGAAAGGACAACAACGGGATGCCATTCTTAGTTCCACCAACACCAGCACTGTAATAAGAACGTAAACTGCCGAACAGTGACACGTAATCCTTCTTATGGACCTTTGTCTTATCAGAAAAAGCAGACAATGTCTCGATAAAGCCAGAGCACTGCTCATCCCGATGCCGACATTTGTACAAAAACTCGTTATAATAATGAACGCGGAAACTCTCCAAAGCCCGTTGGTAATCCAACACTTTGCTATTTTGAGGCATTTGGCTACATATCTCTACGAAACGGAACACCACATTCTCAAAGGAAGGCGTTTGGAGCTTTTGCCGGCCCAGTTCGATCCATTGCCAACCACTTACAAATTCCTCAATGTGCTGCATAGTATAAATATATATATTCGTTAACAAAAATACACATATTCTTTAATTTTAAAATATTTTGTTTAAAATATTTTGTTTTAAAATTACCCTCAATGGTCAAAACTTTTAAAATATTTTATCAATGGCGCCTTCGAACAAAATATTTTAAAAGTTTTTAGTCCAATAATAGCGTGTGTGGGGAACGGTTCAATTAAAGCCAGTGGCCAATGTCGAAACGGCCTGATATTTTTGATCCGCGGCGAAACATTTGTTCAATACTTCTTTTAAAGACCCGCCGTGTTCAATTAACCCATTAATAGTAACTCTGTATAACCATTTACCATCACCGGTGGCACGTTTACGCTCCATGTCATATTTATCATGGTATTTTAAAAATTGTTCTTTTGTATAATTAGCCAGGTGAAGTCTTGTGCCATTTTTAAAGGTATTGTAGTCGGGTTCCGAACCACTCACGACAGTGACCTTTTTCTTGCGCGCGGACTTGGTTCTTTTACGTTTCGCGTTATGTTGGTGGACCGATGTTTTTCTTTTCCGACCTTTATTTCTTGGACCTACTACGGACTTCATTGTAACATGGTTTACAATGCTATGCCCCCCTTTCTGATGATCGTCATCCTCTTCGGAATCGTCATCCTCTTCGGAATCGTCATCCTCTTCGGAATCGTCATCCTCTTCGGAATCGTCATCCTCTTCAGAATCGTCATCCTCTTCGGAATCGTCATCCTCTTCAGAATCATCCTCATCGGAACTTGACTTGGGAGTGTGGTGCAAAGAAATTTCTACAAGGCCTTTTCTGGCAAGTTCCTTTTTGATCATACCTACCATATACTGGGCGCCGACGTTCTCCATACCGACGTTCATCAAATGGCTAGGCTTTATAAATGACATCATATGGACGTTTTGGATGTTTAGGCGTCTAAAGTAGACCAGATTGGCGTCGGGAATGCCACATTCCACGATGAAATTTTCTACGGCATGGTGCAAAGAACTTGGAGGCTGCAGTTTGTAAAAAAGATATCTTGCAACCGGCGTGGCCGCTATATGTTTCAAATCGCGAAATGTCACGCTTTGTAATAGCTCCAATTCGACCAGCCCCGCCTTTTGAAGAAGTGGGAAGAATGATGCGTCGATGCCTTGGGCTAAAAGCCATTGTTTCGTTTCGGTGGATATTTCCATGAACGATATGGATCGAACAGAAACACAGAAACACAGAACATAAGAGCATCATCCGAAGTTCCCACCTACATGGCCCCCGAAAAAAGTCACCGAAGATAGATATGAACTCATTGCCTATTACTTACGACTTTAAATAAAATTTCCATGTGAGTCGGAGGGACACATGTGACGGAGCTGTGGAGAGTCAATCTAAAAAAAATAATTATAGATATAAAATAGTGATATGTAAAATAGTGATATGTACCATAAGTTACGCATAATTTTATTTTTTAAATATTATAGTCCTAAGTGTAATAAAAATGTCTTATGAACAGAAGCAACAATTTAAGGAGCGTATTTTCCGCCACATATTGGAACTGGATGCCGAAAGTCTGAAGGACCTATTGAAAGAACCCATTCCTTATGACAATTTGAACGATGTTCGCTATAGCGCCCCTGTTGTCCCCGTCTCGCTCATATATGACAAAGATACAGAGGTGGGACTTTTGAATGGTGATGTCCCACTTGATATAGGTAATAGTGATATGATGGGGAGATATGACGAGGAATGGCAAGGCTTATGGCCCACTGCACATGGGTGTGGGACTGACCGTTACCCACACCTTCTCATACATTACGACGGATTAAACCCATTTAAAATGTTGATGCGTCTGTGGAATGTATGTCACCGTCCACCTGCCTGTGGTGAAATTGGTTATTTGCCCAATGGGCGTCAAATATTTGATATCGATTCTACCAACAGTTATAGTCACATAGTACATAACGCAGAATGTTGTGAAGGAATTCTCTATGCTGAAGGGTTCACAACGTACAGAAATTACATTGGTCCAATGATGAACGTACTTTATGTACACATGGACACAAACAGTCTTGGATTTGAAAAAGATGGTTTTTACGAACGTACAACTCCGTTATGTGATCAACCTTCGGAAAATAAAAACTTTAAACATAAAAAAAGTTTCCCAACCAAATGTTCTTTGTTAAAGTGGGCATCCACTTATGCAAACATAGCTGTCATTAAACACATTCTGAAGTTCCGACCACTGACAATGGATGAAATTACGTTGTCTATAGAATATAATCGTTACTATGCAAAAGAGGACGACATGCATCCAGTTGCCAGATGCGAACAAAGAGTTTTTTACTCGTCTGATTTTGACAAGTTTGTATCGTTTGATTTTTCAAAGTCGGTTGCGTACCATATTCTACAAAAGTGCACGAAAGAACTGGTCAATACGTTTTGCAGTAAAGGTTTCACAATATGGAGCACTCTTTTCAACGCAGAAGATGTCGTCCATCGTCCAACTGATTACAAACAATGGATAGATACATTATTGGAAATGGGCGCCGACCCCAATATTTGCCGATTGAAAACGTATATCAATAGTCGTTGGAGCGACGAGTTCAAACAAAAAAGAGAAGCGTCACGACCAAAAAATGCATATGAACAAGCATTGGAGTGTACAGATGACGAGTACGAAGCCGTATGGCTCGGAAAACACCTGTGGAAACGTCGTCTTGTGGAGCTCGACCCCAAGCGGTGGCCAACTGTCGATGATTTTGACGATATTTCGGTGGAGGAGTTGAAGGCAATGTACGAGGGTCATCCACTGGTGGTCGTTTTGGAACAAGATGAACCACCTGCAAAAAAACGTAAAATATAAATCCCAAGTAAGGAGAACAAAACTCACTTGGAAATGTGTTCCACACGATAAAGAACTGACTAAATGTGGTGAATGTGGTGGTGGGTCTCTCTGCGGTTGTCAAATTCTGCGAAGCACGTGCCGAGAGCACCGTGTGCAACCATTAAATAGAAAAAAATAATAAACATACCAGAAAGTTCACATAAGTAACGAATATTCTTTTAACATGCATGTGCTATATTTATATTCGTAAATCATGGTTTTGATCTCGATCAAAAATGTCAAGTTAATTCGTGGTAATGACTGGGCTCTCGTTCAATATTGCATTCCTTCACAGGGGTCTGAAGGTTGGTGTGGTGGTAAATTTGGGTGCGAGGCGAATACTTTGGTTCCCGGCCAAATATTTAATGGTAAGTTTACAACCAAAAGGGATCGGGATGGCCATGAAAAGGTTTCATTTGATGGCAAGCCGGACTCGCGCCGAAATCATATGTTTAAGCACGCTTTAAAGTCAGAGGGTATAAATTTTACGGACCGTACGGCTTTGTTTTCCGCGTTTCGGAATGTTTCAGAGCTTTTCTCGGCTTTGGATCATCACAAATCGTCTGAAATAATGTCTATTCAAAAGGTTGGGCGCAAAAAGTTGGAGCGTATCTACGCAGCCTATGCCTCTATTGCAAGTGATTTGTGTGCCTTGCATACACTATCTAAAACATTTCCTAGTCTGATGAAGTATCTGAGTAAGACTCAACGGACTTCGCTGTTGAAATGGTTCAAAGACGACGTAAAAGAGGTTGTTCGTAAACTTCGGAACGACCCTTTTCGTATATTGCACGATGACGAATATGATTATTTTCCATATATGAATGAACGAAGAATGAACTTTCTAAAAGAAACCAGGCCAAAAAGTCGAACTAAAATGGTCTCTGCAGCGGTCGCTGATTTGCACTTAACGTATGAGAGCGACCCACGCGCAAAGAGAGCGAACGCTATTCATAAGATGCGCGAGTATATGAAAAAACACGGGTCTTATTGGATGCCGTTACATATTTTTTTGGCGAATGTTGGAAACATCGAGGCTGACTGGCCATTTGTCATTCATGACAATCACATTGCTCTTGTGAAATTCTCTGAAATTGAAAAGCATATTGGGAAAAAATTGCGCGCAATTCACTCGGCCGCTGCGCCGGTGTCTTTTGAAGTGGATACTGACGGAGAATGCGCCCTGGACGAGGTCCAGCGTTCTGCGGTCATCGGGGCATGTACAAGTCCCATCTTTATTCTGAACGGGGGCGCGGGCACTGGCAAGACAACGGTCTGTGCTGAAATAGTCAAATGTTTAAACGACGATGTCCTGTGTGCGGCTCCAACCGGAAAAGCCGCACAGCGTCTCGCCGAAGTCACTGGCGTGCCAGCTTTTACTATTCATAGGCTCGTCTACATGAAAAATTTGGTTGGGAATGATGGTGCGCCATTATCTCGTAATCTTTTATTGGATGAACAGTCCATGCAAGATCCTGAAATTCTAGGTCGGCTGCTGTCGCGCGTGTCATTTAACAAGATTATATTCGTTGGCGACACTGCACAATTAACTTCAGTGTCTCCCGGGCAACTTTTTAAAGATCTTTGCAATTCAAGCTATCCGAAAGTTGAGTTGACCAAAATTTACAGGTCGTCTGAAACGTCTTTTATTTCCTCGAATGGTCAGAAGATTCGAAACGGAGATGTTAATCTGGATTGTTCGGCAGATTCTTTTGAAGTGCATCCATATACTTCGGCCGAACAAATCATTGCGCATGCAAAAAGTATTTACGAACAGACTGGCACAATGCCAATGGTTCTCTGCAATACGAATGCAGAAGTGGCAAAACTTAATCCAGAATTACGTGAAATTTGCAACCCGATTGGCGCCAAGTCACAGTCGTCGTCAATTGATCTAGATTATTTTGGTCCAAAATCCTACCGATATCCAAAATGGAGATTTGGCCCGGGCGATTCTGTGATCAATACTGTGAACAAGTACCACACAGTAAATGTCAGTGTCGATGGACACGAAGACTACACGAAAAACGAGCTACAAGTATCGAATGGAGAGGTCGGCACTGTCCTGTCAGTTGCCGGGCCCATTGTCACCGTTCGATTTAAGGAGACCGTCCACTACGACCTTCGCGTGAAGGAAGAAGTAACGATCCGCCCTGCGTATGCACTGACGGTCAATAAATCTCAAGGGTCTGAATACCCGATAGTGATCATTAAATCGTCCTCGTCATGGGGAGATAAGCGCGAAAGGTTTTACACTGCTGTCACGCGCGCGAAACAAAAATGTATTGTCTATGAAGTAAGAAGCTCAAATTCCGATTGTATTCGGGCGGCGCCCGCCATTCGAAAAACATACCTCTTCCAAAGATATTGAACAATACAATATATGTATGAGAAAAAGTACAGTATTTAAACAAAATATATATTACAAAATATGGGTGACTGTGGAGATCTACTCCAATGTCTTTGTATGCCATTATACGTCATTAATTGTATAAATTGTTTAACTCTGTGTCAGGATTGTGACTGTAGTTGTGGAACGCGCGATCCACAACAAAAATACAAACAGGTTTCCAACCCGGGGACGGTAGCGGCGCCTACCGGAAAAACAATGACGAGAGATTCTGAATTAATTTTTTAATAATAATAATTTACGTTGGTAATTTAGTTTAGTTTATTTTTCTTCCTTGTTCTCGAAGGGTTGAACTTCGACATAGTTTTCCAAATGGTCGGGGTTTACCTGCAACTTGAGTTCAGCGTGGAATGCGAGCGTGGGATGTTGCGGAGAATACTCCTCTTCTTCCTTTTTTTCATCAAATTCTTCTGAGACGACCATTGTAGGCGCGGGGTTCTTCTGAAGGCGTGACATTTTTGTTTACAACTGGAGAGAGTTTATAGTGTAAAAAAATAAAACTTTGCGACTGTTGATAGTTTCAATCATATAATACACATATTATATATTTATGTACTCGTCCAAAAAATAATCACAATCCAATGTCTTTCAAGTATCGAAAATCAACCCCGAAAAAGCAATTCGTGCTATCGGTCGCCAATAAACACACTCTCCATGTCAAAACGAATAAAATACCCACAAAAGAGTTGAACCTAGTCAAAAAGGCCATTCACGTCAATGACAAACGTAAAAGTTTTGAAATGGCCCGCGTAGATTGTCGAACCCTCATGACATTTGAAGACACATATACCATTGAACCGTTGCCGGGGCATGTTATTCGAATTCTTCAAAGACAACCCGATACATTATTTGACCAGTCTAAAGTACCAGATAAACTATGGCGTACCCTATTCCCTTATCAGAAAAGGGGTATTGAACATGCCCTCAATAAGTTTGGAGGAAGATGTCTATTGGCAGATGACATGGGGCTTGGAAAAACAAGACAAGCACTCGCGTTCATTGGTCACTGTAAGTCCGATACCAATAGAGTACTTGTGGCATGTCCTTCGTATCTTAGATACCATTGGCACCAAGGTATTCTTGATTGGTTGGACATCGAGTCACAATTGGTCAAAAAAGGAAACGAACCGATCGAAGGTTCGGTAGTCATTGTGTCCTACGACATGCTGCATAAACTAAACATACCCACAGGCATTTTCGATGTCATTGTGTGTGACGAATCGCACTACGTCAAGTCCAGAAAAACCAAAAGAACCAAAGCAATGACACCCCTCGTACGGTCGGCAAGATACGCACTTCTCATCACCGGAACACCCGCTCTAAATAGACCCATTGAATTATTCTCACAACTTTACATGCTCAGGCCATCATACGTCAAAAATTACACCGCATATGCCGCTAGATACTGCAATGGAAAAGCCACGCCCTTTGGATACGATGACCGCGGTTCATCGAACATGCACGAACTCAACTGGATCCTAACACATGGTTTCATGGTACGAAGACTCAAACGGGACGTTCTCACACAATTACCACCGAAAATCAGACACACAGTTTGGCTTGAAGTTAAAACATCAGAACTCAAAGACATCAAAACGCTCTTTGGCAACTGGAAACGACTCAACGACACCATATACAAATTGCCAACCGGTTCAGAACAACAACGAAAAGAAATGTTCGAACGCCAAAAGACCATATCCGAATTGTTCAGAGCGACATCCGTCGCAAAATGCAAAGCCATCGTCTCGTGGGTCATACAAGCGCTCTCAGAAGGAAGGTCATTCATATTCTTTGCCTATCATAAGGTCATTCTCAACGCAGTCGAAGAGGCTGTCCTACAAGCAGGCATATCTTACATGAGAATTGACGGATCCACACCCGCACACAAAAGACAAGCAAATGTCAAAGCATTTCAAGAAGATGCAGGGATGAAAATTGCCATTCTCTCCATCATGGCCGCTGGTACCGGAGTTACTTTGACCAGAGTGTCAGAATGTGTCATGGGAGAACTTTATTGGGTACCAGGGGTCATGATCCAAGCAGAAGACCGTGTTCACCGTATTTCACAAACCGCAAGAGTCAATATTCAATATCTTTTGGGAACAGAAACACTGGACACTTATATTCACCCAACTCTATGCAAAAAACTAAGGACATTAGACACGCTAGTAGATAAGAGAACCGATAGAACTTTCAAAGGAAAAACCACGACCACGGTACATTTGGAAGAAAAAGACGACATCTTTGCAGCCATTAAAAAATTGTTTTAATTTTTTCAATTATAAAAGGTACTAAACATATAGCAAAAATGATCACAACTCACGTGCTCAAAATTACAAATGGACCTATGGTCGTGGTTTTATCCGTTGTATTTGACGAAACAAGAAGCTATCAGGGCATCGCCTAATAAAACGTACCATACCCATACATTAAATGGGAAAACCTATTTCATTTGCGACGGTGTGAAATATTATCATGGGAATTACAAAGAAAACATTAAAAAACATTAAAAAATAAATGGGTTGACAGTCATTAAAAAACTGTTTTAAAATATAAGGGTAATTTTTAAATGTTTTATTTGAGTTGTGTCACTCGCAACGTGTTTGTCCACGACTGATGATAAACAGTGACCGTGCTACCATCCGCGAAAGTGAAAGCGTAGTTCACGCCGGAAACGAGCTGTGATTTCACTGACGTTGGCGCGCCCTTAGCTACAAGTTCGGCGCATGTGTCAGGCAGTGCGAGCACCTTGTCCCACACAGCGAACTCGTGAGGGCCAACAGCTCGAGGGACGGACCAACCGCCATAGATGTGGGGCTCAACCTTTTTATTTTTTTTGCGGAATTGTTTGAACGACATTTTGCCCATAGTATTATCACTTATATATGTTCGAAAGATAACGAGCAATTTTAACGAGCAATTTTAACGAGCAATTTTAAAAACAAAACTTTTTAATAAACTTTTTAACGAGCAATTTTAACGAGCAATGACATTGACAAGGGTTTTGTTGCAGATAATATAAAATTGTTTTTCCTTCTTTGGATAACATATATGGATCTGCACCAGCCAGTATAAAAACCATGTACATACTTGACATACCTACCGGTGTTCTATAACGAATAACATACTGCAGGGTTGCTTGCTGATAAGTAGCGAGCTCTCGCCCAAGATGTTTATGGTCGGTGACTAAACACTTTTAGAAACGTTACCTAAACTTTGACCACCTAAGCGTTTAATTGTTTACCATAGAATGTATAGATCAATCTCGACCAGAATGGCTATTTAACAAGACATTTTAAAATCAATGACTTGTCGTATATGTTACGAGACGGACCCAGATGGAGAATTGTTATCAGTGTGTGGATGCACGGGATCTTTGGCTCTTGTACATAAAGAATGCATCGAAAAATGGATACGTATTAGTAAGCGAAAAAAATGCGAGATCTGCCACCAACCCTATACTATTGAGGTCAAAATCCTAACAGAATGGACAGCCGTCGCCGGTATAATCTTTGGTTCTCTCATGGCTATAATACACGCACTATTTGTGTGTCATCACATTGACTCTTATCCAAACGACCCGTGGTCCGTTTTTATGATCTCGATCATGGTTAACGCGATATTACTCGTAACATGGTTAAATTTACGATGGTACCCACAATCATATCAAAAACTCGCCGTCTTTATATGGATATTCATTTTTGTACCGCTTTCACTCTATCTTCAGAGTTTCGGGAACGGTCTAGAACTGGCAGCAATCTCTTATGCTTTGACAGTGTCCATACATGTTATATTAGGATTTTTCTCATTCTATAATGTAGAATGTGAGTAAAAATAAAAAATTATAATTTCATTCCAAAAACCAATACCCATGATCAACTGTTCAATGAGGTGTCGGGTGCAAGGAATTGGTCGAAAAGTATATAAACGAGTCATGCATACCAGCACCATCTTCTGTCATTGATTAAAATAAATACATTGATCCCAGGCGACTTAACTTGAAGGCGAGTATCAGAAGCCGTTGCTGGTGTTCTACCGCTGGCACGGGTTGGTGTGCTGATAGGTGTCAAGTCTGGTCTATCTTGACACCTGCCCCCAGAGATAAAATTTAGTCGTTAGTCGCCAGAATTTAGTCGCCATAATCAGCCAATCAATAACATTTTGAAAGAAATGGACCTACAAGAAAACTACGCATGTCCATTCTGTTGGCACGACAGCATCCAAAACAAACACTCTAAAGGCATGGACGCTGATTCTTTAGTCGAAATGATTGATTTCGAAGGTGGAACATTAGATAAAGCTACAACATGTAATAAATGCCATATGAATTATATGATATCTGTTTTTTGTGATTTTTGTAAACCTGAACAACCTTGCCACAAACATTACGCCACCGTCTATAATGGATGTCAATGGACAAAAATGCCAAGTGAAATGCATCGTATATACATGCGGAATTCACCGTACTGTCCATATTGGAGAGCGCGACCCGAACAGATTGGTCTTTGGTACGGAGAACAGGTCACAAACTATGTAGATGCCTTGCAAACCCTGGCAAGAATGACTAATAATAAAGCAGTCCAACAAGAAATTCACGCTTTACGAAGCCTCTTAGACAGAGCTTATGAGAAAAAAGATCAACTCAGGCGCGGTCTTTACGACATCTGTAGAAAACATTTCTCGGGATCGGACAAGTGTTCAAGAGCTGTAAATTCATATTATCATACAATTATAAAAAAACTTTAAAATAAAAAAAAACTGGTTATCCAAAATCGTTTAAAATCTTGAATTCCTTATGTTTATTAGCGAAGCGGCCAATACTTTATAGTTATTTAATCTACACATGTATGAGCGATAACCGACGTGACGAGATATGGGTCACAATTGCTGGCCGGCCGCCTGTCTTCAAAATAACCCTTGCCGTCCTTTAAAGTATCGTAACCGATTCTAACAGACGCTCCACGGTTCACAGGCTTGTCGATGTTGAAACTAAACGTCTCATATGCCGCTGTCTCATACATGCCCGACATCCGCTTGTCATTATCCTCGCCGTAGACTGCCATGTGTTCGTCGCAAGTTTCAGAAAGATTCTTAATAGCGGCTAAAATTAAAGACAGCCCCTCTGTAGATTCCCGCATATTTTTGGTACTGAAGTTCGTATGACAGCCACTACCGTTGATTCCGTCAAAGGGTTTGGGGGCCCACTCAATGTAACATCCCTCTTCTTCGGCGATTTTCTCCAACAGATAGCGCGCCACCCACATCTGGTCACCCGACTGAATGCCCGTACAAGGCCCAATTTGAAATTCCCATTGGTACGGTGCCACTTCGGCGTTTGTCCCACTTATGTTTATGCCGGCCTCAATACACGCAAGCATGTGGCGGTCAACAATCGACCTAAAAAAGGCATTGCGGCCGCCCACTGAACAATAGTACTGGCCTTGTGTGATGGAGGAACGCTTCAATTTATCGTTTATTTCCTCGGTCAAAATGAAATATTCTTGCTCGAGTCCAAACCAGGGTTCGTGTTCTTTGCATTTTTCAAAGATTTCGTTTGCTTTGAAGCGGTTGTTCGTCGATAGGGGCTCGCCATATTGGTTTCGAGTTTCACACAGTACCAACAGCGATTCTATGCCCGTGCGATGTTTAAATAGCGGGTTCTTGTACACGGAAACGGGCAACAATTTTATTTCGGAATTTTCGCCCGTAGTTTGAGACGTAGAGCTCCCATCATAGTTCCAAGCGGGAACATTCTTTAAATCATTCATGCACAGAAATGAGTTGGGACTCTCATGGACTTTAATCTTCGACCGCAGTTCGTAGTTACCACCTAACCAAATATATTCCAATACGTATTTCATTTCTCAAGAAACAACCAACTCTTTTATACGTGTTGTTTGATACAAATGCCCTATGCCGGAAAACTTTTAATGCAAGAGTTAATTGTGCAGCTATAAAAAAATAATTTTAAAAAGATAAACATATATTTATTTGTTTTGGGGCGTGTCTTTGTAGTCATTCATAATAACGATGAGCTTTAGAGGAGTGAGTTCGAACAAAATAGATACTATACAGTCCTATATTAGCGGTGTCCTTATTTCTACCGGATACGCCGTTCGGGGTGGGGATATTGCGTCCAGGGACGGTATATTTTATTCATCCACTATTGATTTTTACGATACGACCGTAGCATCTTGGCGTCAGGAGAATAGAGTACCGCCACCACGTTCCATGGCCATCAAATCTTTCTGGGAAAATCTGGGACAAGATGAAACAAATTCATAAAAAAGTAACATTAAACATAAGTGATTTTCCATTATCTATTCAAATTATTATTAAATTGAATGTGGAAACGGCAAAAACGATCTTTCAAATGGCAAGTCAATGCCTCAGCAGTTGCGAAACTTTTAGGTTATTTTGGCCAAGAACGCCAGCAAACGGCCATCGCAGAGTGTTGGCTCATGAATCTCAAGAGAATGCCGAGATTTGGCGCAACACCAGCGGAAATGCCCGAACAAAAACCAACGGCTGAGATTGTCCAACAGGAATTGGCATCCAAGCTAGTATACAAGCAAATGGTCCAGGCGGCAGTTAGTGACTGTAAAGAACAAAAGAAGCTGACGCAACAGATCAAGGAAACGGCGGCCAAAGAAGTGGTGTCAGCCAAAAGAAAATACGAAGAAATTGTCTCGAAAGCGGCGGCCGTTTCCGAACTCAAAGAGTTGCCGAAATACCCTTCGAAGAAATCTGGGACGAAAAGAGCGGCCATTGATTCCTTTTTTATGGCGAAAGGTAAAGTCTACCACAAACTTTCACGCAAAACGGCCAAACTTTCGAGTATCGTCGTCGCAAAAGAAAATGGCTGGCGACCCGCCGCCGATATAAAACAACAAAAACAAGCGGTCAAGAAAGAAATGTCTACCAATCAAGCCGCGGTCAAAACTGCGGAAACGGTGGCCAAACATGTCGAGAAACAAGCGACAAAGGCCATCAATACCACCAGAGGTATCCAACGCGAAGAGACAGATCTAGAACTAGTACAAAAGAGATTCAGAACGGTCCGCGCCGGCAATGACCGCGCCTATTTTTTGTCCATCTCCGGGCAACAGTTTGGCGGATTTGTCATTGGAAGAATCGACGGCCTCGCTCCAGGCGTGATCTTTGAACTCAAACATCGCCAATCGAGACTATTCCGTGAATTAAGAAGATATGAACAGGTACAATGTATACTATACATGAAAATGGTCAAAGTTATGCGCTGTATGCTCGTAGAGACGTATGAAGGCGAACAAGTTTATTATGAAATGAGTCTGGATAGCAGCGGTCAATGTCGCTATCGACAAGAAGGTTCCGCCGATTGGCTTACTGGCCTATCTTTCGGGCCCATCAAAGAGGCATTGAATCAGCTCATTGGCAAACTAAATCGCATTGAAAGAGATGTAGCATATCGAGAAAGAGTTAAACAATATTTGTATTAAAAAATAGATCATTAAGTTCTTTTATTTATATTTTTATTGAGATTGTGACAAAATCACAAAATCATTATTTACGTTTACGTTTATTCACTGGTGGTTTACTTGTAGAAATAGCCTCCTTGCCCGCCTCCAAACGTTGATTATCGGTATCGATCGAGGCTTTGTGGTCCATCGTATCGATAAATTTCTTAATTGCCTCGCCTTGCTTGTCCTCAGGGACCCAGTTTTCATATTGGTGGACTGCTTTGTGAGTTTCGCGCACCCACTCGGCCGCTTCTTCGTCCAATTCGTCAGGATTGGCAAACTCAAACTCCGAACCTTCGTCGTCCGGCACCACAAACCCGTCATCGGCATAACCGTGCATTTTTGGGTTCGTAGAACCTTGTTCCTCCTCCTCAGAATCCTCCTCCTCACCACCATAAAGGGGCATCGTGGTTTGATCTTCATCTTCAATACGGCAAAACGTAATACCATCGCCACCTGGAATAAACCCGATGGTTTTCCAAGCGGAAACCACCTCCGCTCTAGTAGCAGAATTTTTAACCGCGATATGCTTGGTAACATACTTGGGATCAATGACTGACCATTGGTCGTCCTCGACAAACTCCCAAATGCGCCCCTCTTGCTTTACAGTCTTTTTTAGACGAGACACTTCCATTTTTTTAGAATCATCGATACCTAAAATTTCACCATAGAATTCACTATGGGCTATTTCAAATTTGATAAGATCGCCAGCAGAATACATTTATAGCCCATTAAACTTTTACTCCATTCAATAAAAAAACACTTATGTGGAACATCTGAGGATTTTTTTTAATTTTCATAACAATGTCTACAGACGGAGATATATTTTGATGTCACAGATATGGTTTCGGTGGTTTGGTCGATTCTTTTCGTAAAGGGCGCCGGCCTTCCAGGATGCCGACATACTTTGCAGAGCGCTCTCTTAAAGGTTACATTGTCTGCCATTGGAATCAGATCCAATATTTCTCCAAATTTTTTGCGCTGATAGTCGCCATTTAGTCCGGCAACAATGACAAATTTTTGTTTTTGGAGCATAAGCGTGACTGCCGTCTTCAAATTCATAAAAAACTGTCCCTCGTCAATCGCAATCACGTCGTAGTTACACGTACGCGTTAAAAGCAAATCATTCGTCTTGATCGCAGTACATTTATTCCCGTCGTGTGTTTGGACATAATCGCCAGTGACGCGCGTATCATTTGCATGGTTAATCACGCAACATTTCATCCCAATGGATTTCAGGCGTTGAATTCTACGTATAAGTTCGGTGGACTTACCACTGTACATACAACCGAGGATAATTTCAAGGGACATGTGACAAACTTACTACACATACTTTTATATACAGTTTGATTAAATATTTACTAATAAATGAAATGTACAATCATGGCCACACACTCCAAAGGTAGGGTTTTTATTTTAGCCATACATACATAATACCGTGTTTTGACACGGCGCCAAAACGTCCTGGGACGTATTATGTGCCAATGCACTGTTTCCAGGATATATTGGCGTTTGTGAGAAAAAATAGGCCGGAATATATTGAGATTTGAACGCATCTCGTATCCAATACACAATTCGCGGTCATTTAACCAAAAAGCTTCTCCAGACAATACTCTGGCATGTCGTCCAGGGAAACCGTGGCCATTTACGGGGCACACAACCGCGTGAAATGCATTGGAACTCCAATTTTTGCACAAGTACAATTTTCGATATTTGAGAATGTCCATTAAATATTTAGTTTGGGTGAGTTTAGGCATCAATTATTTAGTTTGGGTGAGTTTTTTACAAAGATAAGCAACAAACACAGACATTTCGAAAATTAGAAGCGTAACCGACATATTTATAATATTGTCAGATTTCATTTTTTCTATTATTACTAGAATACAAACTAAATATTTACTGTGATTTTTTCACAACATAAACTAAATATTTAATCAATTAAATATAAATAAAACAAAATATGGCAATTTTAAATTTCGATGTTATTTATTACATTGGTGAATTTATGCCTTTCCTGGAAAGGATAGCTCCAATTTCAAAAAGGATTGTCAAACACCACCTACTAAGAAAAAGCATGCGCCTACATGCGTGGGGATGTAAAAGATTGGTATTTACCTACTTAAAAATGTTTGGACCGGTCAGGAAAACATGGCTGACTTGGAAACGTTTTGGAAGAAAGCAACTCCAAATCACACGTCGTACACGCAATTTTTGTGGTAGATTAAGTTGGAAAGAATCTGTTGTACGCAAAATGACATGGGGGGGGTGCCAGGGCTGTGGAAAATCGACACAAGCCGTTGTTTTTGGAACTCCTATCTGCGCAATTTGTAGATCGTTGCCATTCAAACCCAATTGCTATATGATTACGACTGAACAAGCCGTCCGAAAAGCGGTGAAACGCGGAGTTCCTGCTGCATTGGTCCGTCAGATGCCTTATCACAAAATGGGACAATGCCGGCTTCGATTTAACGTAGAAGTAAACAAAGCGATTGTCCAGTTTGAATTAGAAAACTAAAGCATGAGTTTACCATTTGATGCAGGTGCCG
>Ga0209090_10000657_pt1 | contig 21709 bp, 23 predicted proteins | sample ArcticOcean_MG_C_9_FD_187432 | JGI IMG/M metagenome (GOLD analysis project Ga0209090, IMG submission 187432) | Marine microbial communities from western Arctic Ocean - ArcticOcean_MG_CB2_152 (SPAdes) (version 2) | ecosystem: Environmental > Aquatic > Marine > Oceanic | place: Arctic Ocean... | reverse complement strand
TATCATATCATTGACTATAATTATATTAATATCTGGATTGTAATATTGATATATGAATCTATAAAAATATTAATATAATAAATGTAAATGATTTAAGTTATTAAAATATATATTAATACAAATGGAAGAATACCCTCTTAACCGTAGTTGGACTATATGGGAACATCGTTCGGGTGGTAAAAATTACCAAGATAATTTAAGCGATATAGCTAGTATAAATAGTGTGATTCAATTTTGGAAGTATTGGATTGGAATACCCAGACCTAGTGAATTCTTTTACGTTAGAAACGAAACACGATTAACACTGGGTGAACGTGATGTTATAGGGTTTAGTGTATTCGAAAAAGGAGTAACACCGTGTTGGGAAGACCCTAAAAATATTAATGGTGGTGAATGGCGAATACGTAAATTTAAGAATTTTTCCGAATTGGACAATGTTTGGAATGATTTGGTTTTAATGTTGATCGGTGAAAATTATGATGAAAATTTAAAAATAATTGGTGTTCGGGTTGTTGATAGTAGCAACAAAGAAAAAAACAAGGCTTTGTACAATATAGAAGTGTGGTTTGAAGATATATCAAAACAAACCGAAATTGAAGATTTGATAAAAACATTTGATATCGAAAATACTAAATTTTATTATAGGGAACATAAAACTTCTCATGAAAAATAATTACATTCTCCAACGATGGTGACACGTTAAACACGTTAGGAATACCGTCATTGGTTCATCTGCTGATCGTGTTTGAACTTCGGTGAATGTAGTCTTCCATTTCTTGCATTTCTTACATTGATACATTCCATCCGCACAATCGTCAAGATTAACCTTGAAATCAATCTTTTCACGCCATCGTTGATATGTTTCAGCGGCATATTCCGGATGAAGTTCGTCGTTTGTCATAAATGCTAGTTTTTCAGGTTTAACCTCTTTGCTCAAAAGCCAACCTCTCACTTTTGGGGAATTCGGGGTAGTAGATAGATTACTTATTATTTTCAAAGCATTGTTATAATAAATAGTTCTAAATTTCTTATTTTCCCAATTGACCGATACGTGATTATTCTTTGCATATATGATTGAATAATTATATATACTCTTTTCTGTATTATTCGACCATTTATTAAAGTCTACATCTTCGAAATATTTGATATATATTTTCTTAATTTTATCAACAACTTGTTTCCTTTTGATTTTTAAGGCATCACTATACTTGTTATTGTGAATAGCTATATTGTATTCTTCATCATATTTATTAATCTTTTTACTAAAAATAGGTTTTTTAATAATATCATTCTTTACAATTACTTTATTAATCTTTTCACGGTTATCCCCTTTATTGTCATTTATAACATTATACATTCTCCACGATTCTTCTTTCAACGATTCTGAAACCTTATTATATCCATTCTTTTTAAAATATCTATTCTTTTTCATTAAATGAATAGCCTTTTTAAAGTATTCATCATTATCAAATTGAATATACCTTAAATATATAGATGCCATATTGTTATATTATATTAACTATTTAATCTTAAAATGTATTAAAAAGGTAAAATAATATATATTAAATGTCTATCGAAGAACTAAGTTATTCTTTTTTATCTCTTCGTAAAACCATATATCTAATTCCATTTTATTAAAAATAATATATATGTTTAAATATATACATATGTTATTTCTTGGATTAATAACACGATGTAAAGATGAATTTTTTATAAAAGAATTTTGCGACTATTATTTAACACAAGGTGTTGATAAAATATATGTTATTGACGATGACAGCAATGATAAATCAATATATGATAATATTAATGACAATAAAGTTGAAATTATATATGAAAAAAATATTATTAAAAACAATTATGTAAATAAGTTATATCCAAAAATTAAATCAAATTTCAAATGGATTATAATATGTGACATAGATGAATTTATAACTACCAAAAAAAATATTAATAATACAATCAAAGACGAATTAGAAACAACATTTAAGGACGTAGATTGTGTAAAAATACCGTGGGTTATGATGGCTAGTAATAACAGAGATAAAAACCCTAAAAGCGTATTATTAGAAAATACATATAGATGGAATCATGATATGAAACATCCACATAAGATTTGGAAATTTAGATGCCGATATGATTCCATAGAAGTGAAAAGTATATTTAAACCCGAAAAATTTGACCAAATAAATGACCACATGCCCAAATACAAAAAGGGAACCACTAATTATAAATATGTTGATAGTATAAACAATAAACCAAGTTCATTTAACGTTTATTATCGAAATTTAAGAGAAAATGATATTAAAAATGGATATTTGCTTTGTTATCACTATAGGATTATAAGTAATGAAAATAATTTAAATAAATTTAAAAATAATTCTTGGTATATCGGGGGCAATGCAGGTAGTTTAAATGACCTTAAAAATAGTGATCATTCCGAAATTATTGATGAGACTTTAAAAAATAAAGTAGAGAAACGAGAAAATTTTAATCAACAACAAATATATATAAAAGACAGAACTATAATATATATAATAATATTTATTTTATTATTTTATAATACATTATCAAAATAGTATCCCTGATTTTATATCGTAGTTAATATTAATAGGTATTATTCGCTTTTTATTACCTACCCTTTTCCCTTTTTCAAGAAACGATATATCCGGATGTAAAAGTATTTCCTCTTCTCCTGGATACAGCTTTATAGGTTCCAGTAACAACATTCTTGTACCTTTACGAACATCTACATGTTGTAGGATACCATTTGTTTTCTTTTTCTTAATTCCAATATCGAACCCAGTCACAAACCCTTGAGCAGTTTGGGGATCTAGAGTATAACTCGGAAACTTTCTCACTTGGTTTTTTAAAAACCCTCTAAATAATAATAGATCAAATTCTATGGCAGGTGCTTTTTTCAATACCCATGTAATATATCTCTCCCTTTTTCAGCACCTATTGTATTATTTGTTAATTTTATGTCATCTTCGTTTAATCCATTATAGGTATAGTCATATCCCTTAGTAAAAGATATTAATACGTCTCGTTCTATTTTTGATAGAGTATTTATGAATTTTTTTTGCTGTTTATAAAAAGACTTATAATCATTACTTTCTTTAAAGTATTTAAAATGTGAATTACTATACATTAATTAATTATTCTCAATATTTTAAATTAATTATTGACAATATTATTTCAACGTTTTTGAATTTGTATAACACCCACCGCGAACTTTATTATAACCATACTTATCAATCTTCTCTTCGGTATATTCCTGTTCTAAATCTTTAGCGAAATATCCCGGACACCTCTCTAACTCTTTGGCCTCATAGGGTTTAAATTTTTTAGTAACTTTAGAACCACGACCCCCAAAATGTTCGGACATGCGCCTATCAAAATCATTCGTTTCGCCTATATACTTTTTACCATTCGCACAATTTACTTGGTATACCACCTTTTCTTCGTTTATATTCTTAGTGTCGTAACGTTTCTTAGATTTATACATGGGCGCCCCCGTTAAAGCATACGCTTCGTTGTTTCGAATGAGTTTACCCCTTTCAGTGTAATATTTAGGCATTCCTATTAATAGTGTATAAATTTTAAATTGGTTTAACACGAAATTTTTTACCTTTTTTTTTATATCTAAGTTTTTTAGGTGTATATATATTGGGATAACACAGCTTCCCAACCAGAGATCAATAATCTCTAAAATACGTTTAAAAAATTAAATATAATTAAATAATAATGAGTGATAATATTCCTATTGAAACTACAGAAGCAATTACTAATAATAGTATGCAATATACTGATATTGCAGCTAATATAATAAATTCAGTATATTTAAAAAAAAAGAAAAGGGATATTTGGATGAATAGTAAATGGAAACATATAGCGGAATTGGGATGTGACGAGGTTGGAAAAACAGGCGAACTTATAATTAGCGAATGGTGTAAAACGTGTAATATTGAATCAATGGTAGATGGTCAACAAACAAAAAAAATAGGTGGTGGAAATGGTGATGGAACCATAAAAAAAAAAGATATTGAAATCAAAACAGCTCGTTTGGGAACCACCAATGAAATTTTTCAACACGAATTAGGAGAAAAACCATGGAATCCAAAATATATGATTTTTTTGGATATAGCACCTGAAATTATGTACATTACAATATTTCCAAACTTTTCACAAGATTTTTACCAGAGTTCGGGTCGTGATTCCCATATTAAATGTAAACCATATTTTCCAACTAAATCTATAACTTGGAGGAAACAAAGCGGAGCATTTAAATTAGATACCTCTATAAACATTAATAAAAATAATAAATATACTATTAGTATCAATCCTACTAGTAAAGATGATATTGATACATTTAGAAATTTCGTAAATGCGTCTATTCCCTAATTTATAAACTCATTCAATATTTGTGAAGTACGAATATTGATTGCTGAATTAGTTGACAAAAAACCGATATTAGACCAATTAATACTTCTAAACTTATCTAAATTTTCTTTTTTATTATTAATAAAAATAATACCATAACCTTTTTTACCAGGTAACAAATCGAAATTATCATAATATTTCATATTATCTTTACCAAAACACGTAGACGGTAGATATATATCACATTTATATAACATATTTTTATTCCTAGTTGTTGAAGGTGTTTCTCCATAGGAAAGTGAATAAATATTTATATTTTTATTTTTCGTTGGTAATATTGTATATTTAATATTTATATGATTTTTCGACCAAACTTGAAATATACATTTAACATTTATAATTTTTCCATTTGGTGATTCAAAATCATTATTTAAATTTTCACTATATATCAAATTTAAACCTTTAACTCTTTTACGAGGAACACCCTTACCATCACTTTCAAACATTTGTGGTAAAATAAAAGATACATAATCTGCAAACTTACTTGAATGATTAATAAATTTTAATGCTAATTGCCCCCTAAGTCCAAATGGTGGATTTCCAATAACTACATACTTCTTATTTATCATACCTGTTAAAGCAGGATATCCATCTCCGATGGTAGGTTTCCATTCTAAGAAATCATGTTTTAGTATTTCGTCAGATTTTGGTTCAATATCCATTCCAATTCTTTTGTCTTTAGGTAACAACGTTAAAAATCTACCGTTACCCGCAGATGGTTCTATATAAGTATAATCTATATTAGAATCACCATTTTTATTTAATATTTCAATAAATTTAGAATAACAATATCTAGATATTTCTACAGGAGTAAAAAATTGATCTTTTTCTTTATAATCAAATTTGGAATAATCTATATCTATATTCGCTAACTTCATTAAATCAAAAGTATATTGCTTAGGCACTCTTTCTAATTCATTCCATCGTTTAACTGTTCCTATAGATACATTTAAATCCTGCGATAAGGATGAATAAGATTTTTGTTTTAATAATTTATTTAAAATATCAAGTAGAGTTTCCTTATTATCTTTTATATTAACTTTCTTACTTTCAACTTCCTTCAACTTCTCTTCAACCACTTCATTAACTATTTCTTTAATTTTATCCTTATTATCTTGACACGGCGTCTTTCTTGCACAGTGTCTTTCATAATGAGACTTTTGCTTAAAATCTTTTAGACAACGTTCACAAGTATACTTAGGCATTTATTATACTTATATATAATATTTATTTTTAAACCGTTTTAACCCAAAATGGTTAAATAAATGTAGTGTCTTTTTTTTTACCCTTTTAAATGTATTTAAGTTTAAAGGGTTATCATTAGTAGGAAGGGAATAACGATACTTAAAAATGCCTATAATTGATCAAGATAACATTAATGCAACAACTTACACTAACCACCTTGGTCAAGATGGTGTTCAAAACGGTCAGATTCAATTCCCTAGTGAATTGATAGCAAATGCTTCTAATCCAGAAGAGTTTGATAAAATCCAAAGCATAATTTACGATATACTCTGTGAATTCATCACTGAAGATATAATATCTTGGATTAACAAAGACAACAATAAAGAAAAGCTGAAGAACAACTGTAGTAGTTCTAACAATAGTAGATCAATAAATAGCGATATGGAAGATAATTACAAACTTAATATAATGTCATTTATAAAAAAAAAGTTCGTTTGTAAAAGTGTAACCACTCATATATCAGATGCCAGTCTGAGGGAATCAAAAGCGGATATTAATATAGACATAGAACTTATGTGTGGCACTCATTTGTATATTCATATTGATGCAAAAGGTGTTACTATGAAAAAAATAAAAGGAGTATATAAAGAGCCGCCGCACCGCGGAGGAAATACAGACGATCACAAACCTGGAAACTACCATTTAAGAGATACACAATGCGATTGGAACCATACTTTTTTAGGTAAAATTAATAAAAAAGACGTGCCATTTAGGGGTAAAATTTCTAGAAATGGTGTTCACATGTGTTTTCTGTTTAAACACACCTATTCTACCGATAAAGGTCTACACGGCTTAGAAATATGTGCGCTACCTCATCACACAGTTCTACCCATTTATGTCAACGATATACAAAAAGTTCCAAAGTTTAAAACTAAAAAAGCCTTGTACGAAGAATTTGATAATTTACCAGGAGGCTGGCCCAAAGATAAAAAAAAAATAATGACCAAACCTATCAGCGAATTAGTGAAGATTCTTAATGACCTTCAAACAAAATGCAATATTGAAAATACATCTATGTATGTTCAAATTGAATCTTTAACAAAAAATAGACTTTTCAAAGCTGTACAGGAAGCGAGGTTCTGTTTTAACTGGACCAGTAATGGTAAACCGTATTGTTTTTTGAATAACGGAGAAGAGTCTAGCAAACCCAGATTTAAATATTTCCCAATTTACCTTGAACCGAATCAAACCGAGGAGATATAAATCGCCGATGTCAAGTGATTATCAACAACGCACATAAATTATTTAGAAAAACGAGTTTTCATTAAGTTACAAAAATCACAGTTTAGTTCAATCATAATAGATTGAACATTATTTTGTTGAGCAGCTAACCCTGTAGTACCACTCCCTGCAAATGTATCAAGAACTATACCATTTTCAGGACAAAATGCCTTAATTATTTTATTAGGTAATTCAATTGGAAATTGTGCAAAATGTTTATCTTTAGTGTGTTTTAAAGGAATTTCCCATACATCCCCTGGATTCTTACCTTTAGGGTTGTTTTTCACATGTTGTAAAATATATTTTTGTTGGGTCATAATTTTATCATATTTATCATCAAAATTAAGTATTTTTTTTAATTTAACCCAATCTTCAGGTTTTGGTAAAGACCCACCTGGGTCAGTTCTAAACCAATGGCCAGCTTTATCTTTATAACCGAGTTCTTGATCAATATGTTTAATTGAAATATTTTTTCTATTCGATTTAAGATATTCATGTATTTCTCGTTTGTTCGATGCAGTTATATCAGTGTCTCTTTTTAAGGAATAAATCAAACCTTGTGACTTTCGAGCTCCAGCACTACCCCCTAAATTCTTAGTTTGATTCACATATTTTCCACTATAATTCTTGCTGTTATTATATTCTAATACCTTCTTATCATATTCACCATCTGTATATTCCTTGCATGTTAATATATCTGGAAACCCTTCTATATCACCATTATGTTGATTCTTATGTTGAATTCTAATACTATCTATATTTTGATAGTACTTAAAATTAAAATATTTACCAGAATCTTTTGTAAAGAAAAATATATATTCCCAAGTATTTGTAAATCTGTCTTTTACACCCGATGGTTGATGATTTGGTTTATACCATATTATCTTATTTCTTAATACCCAACCATTTTCACACATATTTATACATAATCTTTCTGGTAGCATTAAAAGACTTTTTTTATCATATTTATCACCAATATTTAGAAATAAACTACCTTCATCTTTAAGAACTCTTTTACATTCATTTGCCCAAACGTTCATCCTTTGTATATATTCTAAAACTGTATGTTCATCCCCCCATTGACCGGAATGATTATAATCTCTCTGAGACCAGTACGGAGGTGATGTTATTATACAATCAATACTAAGATTTGATATCTTCTTTAGTTCATCAATAACGTCACCTTGTTTAATTAATGGTATATAATCTGGTTGGTTCTTATTATCTTTTTCAACTTTCTTTACCATATCTTCAACCACTTCATTAACTATTTCTTGAGATTTATCCCCATTATTTTGACATGGTGTCTTTCTTGCTAAGTGCTTTTCATAACGAGACTTCTGTTTGAAATCTTTTAAACAACGTGGACAAATATACTTAGACATTATAATTATATATAATATAATATTTTAAATAGCTTTAACATGAAAAAAGGGTTAAATATTATAATAAGTTGTGAACACAAGGTTATATGATCTTTGTATACTACCACGTTCTGATGGATACGTTATTGTATGAAATGGTGGTCTTGACCATGTTACATCACTATTTATTATTATATTTAAAATATTTTAATTAATTATCTTAAAAAAAATATATTGTTTAAAAATAATAAATAATGCAAACAGTTATAGTAAAATTTGGAACCCCTAGTCGTTTTTCAATGTTTGGAAAGGCACTAAGCCCTGGCGCTGCGTACAAGTTGTACACTCAAGGCACTGCGTTCAAATTTGTAAACGGACGCAACGTAAAATTTGGACGAGCGAGAATGAACAAGTTTGGGTCTCCAAAAACCCGATCCCGATCAAAACAGGCTTCTTTGGGCGGGGCCTATATGCAGGCCCTTCAGGATAAAAATGCACGAGAAGCAGCAAAAGCCATCATAATCCAGAAAGTAGCAAGGGGAAAAAGTTCACGGAAGGCAAATCGGATTTCGCCATGTCCAGTATGTCTTGCGGCGCAGCGCACTGATAACAATGTTATACCGTGGGAATGTGAAAGTCACTCTGTCTGTCGCGATTGTGCACAATCAATCGCTCAGTCCCAATATCAAAGATGCCCTCAATGCCGGGCTCCGCCTAAGCGCATCGACTACGCCCGCCGCGCTCTCCCCACCGACCCGTATGTCCTACTCCGCGACATGCCCGGAGGGAACGCCGACGACGACGGCGGCGGCGATAGCGGGTCGGACAATAGCGGGCATATAGAAGCCCCGGGTCGTCAGTCCTGGCTAGGCAGCTGGGGCTTCGATATGCCCGGAGCGAACGCCGATGACGACGGCGGCGATAGCGGGTCGGACAATAGTAGGAGAAGGTGGGCAGACACTATGCGGTGGAGCAGCGACAATATCGATTGGAGCTATGGAGCTATGGATAGACGTTATATAATGGGACGCCCGCGACGAGAACGACTCGATATTATGAACAGTATTCCAAGGAATATAGAGTATTGGCATAATACCCCTTATTATTAATCCAACATGAGATGATCATAATTAACGTCCTTATTTAAAATGTCACTATAATCGACCGGTTGTCTAACGGTGCGAGGCATTATAATAAACCAATTATCTTTAGTTGCAATGTGTCCCAAAATACATCTATTTCGTAACGCCCCATTTTATAATTATGTATGACTTTATCGTAATAGTGATTTTTAACGATGTAACCAGTTGTGGTTTGGATAATCTGTAGGTGGACGAATATGTTCAAATTAAATTTAATTATAATACATTTAAGTTTTATTTGGATATTATATTCAATGTCTATTCCTAAAATTATTCATCAAATATGGATAGGCACAAAACCTGCACCCACTGAATTTATGGATACATGGAGAGATAAAAATCCTGATTTTGACTATATTCGATGGAACGAAGAAGAAATCGTAAAAAGAGACATGAATATAGAATGTTCAGAAAGAATTGACGAAATGGAAGAAATAAATGGCAAGGCTGATATTATTCGATGGGAAATTTTATATAAATATGGCGGTGTTTTTCTTGATGCTGATTCTATATGTATCGAGGGAATAAATGATGTTCTTCTTAAATGTAAATGTTTTGCCGGTTGGGAACATGAAAAGTTGCGTCCGGGTTTGATAGCAACAGGCACAATGGGTTTTCCGCCCAAACACCCACTTGTAAAGGAAGCTATAGATTGGATTAAAACAAATTCTGTGAATGTTAAAGAAACTGGGAAACGAGCATGGTTAACGGTAGGTCCCGGATTATTAACCCAAATGTATAATACTGGGAAATTTAAAGATTTAACGATATTTCCTTCGTATTCTTTTTTACCTATTCATCATACAGGTTCAGAATACACAGGTCATGGGAAAGTATATGCGTATCAAGAATGGGGGTCTACCAAACATAATTATGATATAATGAATAGTATTCAATTGCCACAACAATATTTAAAACCTTCCAAAGAAAATAGCGTTTCCATTTTAATATCGAGTTTTAACACAAAAGCAAAATACGTTCAAGAATGTCTTGAATCTATTAAACACCAACAAGGTCAATTTAACATAGAAGTTGTTTGGATTAACGATGGTTCTGATGATCTTCATACGACTTTATTAAAAAGGTTATTGGACGATTTTATACAACATACTAGATTTGTGGAAATAGTGTATAATGAAAACGATGGTAATAAAGGGATAGGGTTTACACTCAACAAAGGAATTGAACTATGCAATAATGAAATAATTATTAAAATGGACTCCGACGATATTATGGTTCCAAATAGGATTATAACCCAAATGTCATATATGACAGAAAATCCTGATACACATATATGTGGAGCACAAATCGAATATTTTAATATTTCAGACCGAGTCGTTAGTAATACAGATCATAAATCAATGACATGGGAAGAATATAAAATTAATCCAATTCATTGGTTTATTAATCACCCAACACTATGTTATCGTAAATCATCTGTTTTAGAAGCTGGTAACTACAACAAGGATTTGCGAGAAATGGCCGAAGATTTTGATTTGGAATTGCGCATGTTAAAAACCTTTGGTTATATTCATAATATGTCTGAAAGATTATTATATTATAGAATTCACGATCAACAAGTTACACACAATGGCGGAAAGGAAGGTAAAGAATATTGGAATGATGTAAGAAATGACATTATCAATAAATTGACTTCTTAATCTATTGAAAAAGTATTTATAATTAAATATTTAATAAAAATATATAATGGATAATTTAATATTAATAACATCTGTTATAAATACACCTAACACCTCTCTATCTTATAGTAAAGTTAGGAGTGTATTTACTAGAAAAGAGAGATTTGAACAAACAAAGAAAACAATTCAAAGTATAAAAAAACATCTTCCGAATAGTAAAATAATAATAGTAGAATGTTCTCATTTAATTGAAGAGGAAACTAGTTATTTGAAAAATAATTGTGATTATATATTAAATTTATGGAATAAAAAAGAATTACATGGTGCTATATTTGGTAAATCTAAATCATTAGGGGAAGGAACAATGACGATTGAAGCATTAAAATATATTGAGAAGTTGAATCTAGAATATCAATATTTATATAAAATATCTGGAAGATATTGGTTAAATGAAAATTTTAAAATAGAAAATATCCAAAATAATGTATTTAAAAGAATTAATAAAAGTGAAAATAATATATTTACTGCATTATACAAAATAAATAAGAAAACAGTTGAAAAATTAGTATTTTTTTTAATAAATAATATAGAGAATATGAAAAAATGTATAGGTTATGAAGTATTGATGTCACAATTTGTTAAAAATATAGATAAAAAGTTAGTAGATATAATAGGTTTATCTGGTTTTGTAACAGTTTGTGGTAGCGAATATAATGGTTAATATAAAGATTAATTATATTATATAAACATAATATTAATTCAAAATAATTATGAAAATTGCAATAATCGATAGTATTAACCAAGATATTGGTTTAAATATATTATTACCAGATGCTCATTATTTCATATATAATATGGAAATAGATAAATCAAAAAATATGAATAAATACTCAATAATTCCTAGAACAGATCTACAAAATGTAAATGATAAAAATTATGATATATTGCTTATAATAATATCATTATATGATGCTAAACCAGGAACCAGATTTTTTAAACCAAATATAAAACAAATTTTAGATAAAGAACTAGAGATTATAAACAACAATAATTTTAAAAAAGTATTTATATTTGATAATTATGATTATGATTATGACCCAAATGAAATAATAAAATGTAATAAAATAGATTTATTTTTTAAAAGAAATTATAATAAACGAAAAATATATAATGAAAATGTGGTGCCATTTCCTTTTATAATGTTTGGAGAAGTATCAATAATAGAAAAAACTTTAGAAAATAATTTAAATAATGAAATAGAAAAGATGGATAGAATTTTTTTCACTGGAACATTATTTCATCATAATGATGAACAAATAGGGTATGTTAGAGACAGAAGAAGTATATATAGTAAAATTAAAAAATATATTTATAATCCAGGAAAATTGCCTTATAATAAATTTTTATCTGAAATAAGGAATAGTAAATATAGTTTGGATTTAAATGGGGTAGGTGATCCAAATAAAAGAACCTTTGAAATTTTATCACAAGGTTCGCTTATGATTAGTGAATATAATGATTTAAAATGGCCATTTGAAGATAATGATGAATTTAATCATGAATTAAATTTTAAAGATGAAAAAGAATTTTATAAAATTATGGACAAATTAAATAAAAATCCTGATTTTTATAATAAATGTTTGGAAAATCAGAATTATATTTTTAATAAATATTTTAATGAAAAATGGATTAAAGATTATATATTGTTATATATATAATATATAATGTATAATGGTCCAGATGGATTTCGAAAAATATTTAATGAAAGTATATTAAATTACGAAACACACGGTCACTATTTGGATAATTTCCGTGATACGGCAAATCAACCGATGTTATATGCTTTTTGTATAAATGGCGGAAAAATAGACGAATCGTCATTGAGATATGCTAAAAATGTAAATGAAGAATTATGTTTAAAATTTATAAATCAAAAAAAGAAAGGATTAACTGGATATAAAGGTATTGAAAGTCAATATGAAGAAATTGATGACCTAGATAGCAAACATATTCTTATGCTTACTTTACTATTCGACAATAATATTGATTTTAAAAATATTGTTGAAATTGGTGGAGGATGTGGGAATTGTATAAGATTATCTCAAGATATTATATATTATGATAATTGGAAAATTATAGATATACCGCATATGCTTGACTTACAAAGATATTTTTTAAAAAATGAAATAGGTGATATATCTAAAATAGAATTTATAGATGGAACAAAAAATAATTATAACTTTTCAAAAAATGAAATAGATCTGGTATTTGCAACGCACAGTTTAAGTGAATTAGATTGGACAACTTTTATTAATTATATGGAGAATATTGTTATACATAGTAAATATTTATTTTTAGGTTATAATAAAAAATGTCCCTCACCTGAATTAATTATTAATAAACTAAAATATATTCAGAATAGTCATTTCATAAAAGTAAATAATTTTGATTATATTGAAAAAACTGGTGCAAATGTTTCATACACATTATTTAAAAATACATTATTAGTTTAATTATAATATTGTTTCAGATAAATTTCATATTTTGGTGGCAAATTATTATTTTCATTAATAGGTATGAATTGTAAATCTAATCCTCCGATTAAATTTATTCCATTTTTTAAAGCTTTTTCTAGATTATAATCATTTAAATAATTATAATTGTTATATTCTTGATGTGAGAATGCCATTATCTTGTTTTTAATAAACTCTTTATCACCAAAATAACTTAAATGCCATCCTCCACTATTGATAATCGGTAATGAATGTGAATGTTCCCATAATCTCATTTGCTGAAATGATATTTTTAAAGATTTATATGTTTTAATATTTAATAATTTAATACCATGCCAGTTTGCACCGTCGCCAACTCTAAAATTTAAATTATAATAATACATATCCAATTCTAGTCTATTTAAATTATTCATATCGTATTGAAGGGTGTTATTTTTTATGTTTTGTAAAATATTAGGGTTGGGTATTTCGTCAACATCAGATGTAATAATGATATCTTCATTATTTAAATAAGGTATTAACTTATTAATACCTAATGCTATTTGGCACCGCTGATGATACTCATTACGCCACTGATTATTAGCATTATAATTAATATTAGGAAAAATAAAAGGTGGATTTGTCACATTAATGTGAATAATTTTATGATTAAATTTATCAAATCTATCTTTATTTTCTTGATAATAAAGTTTTTTAGGTTTACCAGTAAATGTATACGATGATTCAACAAGAATAAAATAGTCAACATATTCATTTAAAATAGATAAACGGTATTCTAACAAATCTAATTCATTATAAAATATAAATGAATCTATAATTTTCATATAATATATTAAATATAATATATATTTAATATATTATATAAACTATATTAAATATAATATTTAATATAGTATTATATGAAATTTTACGGACAAGCTCAGGAAGACGAATATCTTTACAATACTTATTTTAAGACAAAAAAAAATGGAAAATATATAGAATTAGGGGCGATGGATGGAATTCTATATTCTAACACTAAGTTTTTTGAAGATCATTTAAATTGGACGGGTGTTCTTATAGAACCTAATTTATATCAATATAAAAAATTACAGGTTAATAGACCAAATAATTACTTATTTAATAATTTAGTTAGTGATATTGATGAAGAATTAGAATTTAAATTTTTTGTAGATGAATATGCTGGGGTTTCTGGTATTACAAAAACACTACCATCAGAACACTTTTCGGGTTTTTTTAGAATAATAAACGCCCCTCAAGGAGCTGTCAGAATAAAGCCAGTAACTTTTAAAAGTATAATAGAACAAACAGATATTAAACATTTTGATTTTCTTTCACTTGATGTTGAAGGACACGAAGTAAATGTTTTAAAATCATGGGATTTTTCTGTTCCAATAGATATAATTTTAATAGAAACCTTAGGTGGTTCTCAAATAGAGAATGAAAACATATGTCATAAAATATTATTAACAAATAATTACGAAATGATAGAGGTATATAAACATAACAAGATTTATAAATTAAAAGAATAATTTAATTTAAAGATTATTTATATTTGATCAATATAAATAATGTATTATATATACTTTCATAATTGGTGGCCTGGATTTTTTACAAAACAAGACGCCAATAATATAGGTTTTTTTGAAAAACTATTATCTTATACAAAATTGAAAAATTACCAAATAACCAATGATTTAAAAATCGCGAATGTGCTTATTGAAGCTGGTAAACCAGTAGATGGATTAATTAATAATAATTGGAATGTAAAAATAAATTTTATTGGTGAACCGGCTTTTCCTGATTATGATAAATATGATATTGTATTAACTGGTGTAAATCGAATACATAATATAGTGGATTTGCCATTAAGTGTAATGTATATACATGGTAATAATTTTTTGAATACTTTGGAAAATAGACAAATTAATAGAGTTCCGTCTCTATTCTGTAGTTTTGTTGTATCTAATCCAAAATGTGAAACTAGAAATAAAATGTTTCATATGTTAAATCAGTATAAAAAGGTGAATTCAGGAGGTAGACATTTAAATAATATGGGAAGAACTTTGCCCGGCACATGGTCTTCATCCAATCATTTTGAATTTATAAGTCGACATAAATTTATGATTTGTTTTGAAAATACAAAAATGGAAACTTATTCTACAGAAAAAATTGTAAATGCTTACCTAGGAAATACAATTCCAATATATTGGGCTTCTGAACATATTAAACATATTTTCAATGAAGAATCAATGTTATTTTTAGAGGATGAAACCGAAGAATCGTTTAATAAATTAATTGAAAGAATAATAGAATTAGATACGAATGATGAAAAATATATGGAATTTATAAATAGACCGGTATTTAATGAAAAAAATAAGGAATATTGGAAACAATATTATACATTAGAAAAACTTGGTGAAAAAATAGATAGTTTATTGGTTTAAAATTATTATATAAACATAAATATACATAATTATTAAATAATGTATGAAGAAGTAACATTATTTATAACATCATGTGGACGACCCAAGTTATTAAAAACTACTTTGTTATCATTCGTTAAATACAATACATATCATATTAAACAGGTTATACTATGTGAAGATTCTGGAATTCAAGGAATTGTTGATTTTGCAAAAGATATACTTCCATATCCTATTGAGTTTTGTTATAACAAAGAACGAATAGGACAAATGAAAACAATTGAAAAATATATTAAATTAGTTGAAACACCATATATTTTTCATCTAGAAGACGATTATGAATTTTTTGATTATGGGTTTATAGAACTTTCTTTTAAAATATTGGACTCTGATAATAAAATTTCTCAAGTTTTATTGGAAGATGAACAGCATGATTTTTATAAAGTAGATATAGGAAATCCACTATGTTATAAGATTCTTACAAATGATCCAGCTATGAAAAATTCTAATTATGGGGATGGTGCTCTTAATGTTTTCTCTTGGAGACCTTCATTAAAAAAAAAGGATATTGCTCTATTACGCATTCCATATGAACCGTGGGACGATGAATATACAATTGAATTACAAATTAATAAATTGGGGAAATATGCGGTTATAACAAAAAATATAAAAAATGGAAAAAAAGGATTCTGTACACATATAGGAAAGGCAAATCATGTTAGAAATTTAAATGGTAGTATAAAAATTTTAGGAAGAGTAGATTTTCCAGATAAACGAGAAATACGTTTAAAAGATATTTAAAAATAAAGAGGGAAATGGTGAAATAACCAAGGGTGAAAAAAATAAGGGATATTGGAGAGAACATTATACATTAGAAAAACTAGGTGAAAAAATAGATAAAATTTGTTTATCTATTATTATATTATTTATTTCTTTGTAAAAGAAACTATAAAATCATCTGATCTTCCAGTAGTATTCCGTGTATCAAAATACTCAACGTTAAAGTTTTTATTAATATATTCTTTAAAATCTGCTGGAAAAATAGATAAATCTTTAAATCCATTAATATGTGGCGGTTGAACATCCTCTATAACATATATTCCAATATCAGATAGATGTTTATTTAAATGTATAAAAGAAAAAACTTGATGTTCTCCCATATGCGATCCATCGTCTATAATTATACCCTAAATCAATGATTCCATTTTTCTCCAAATGATGGACATTCGGTTATATTCCAATCAAATTTTTCATTAGTATCTAACACATTATATACTTTATTACTATCTTTATGAGCTAGTTTTATAAATCTAGATACATTTGAAGAAAATTCACAAACACATAATTCCGAATTTAAAACAATATCTATTCCAATTATCATTTTTGATGTATGATTATATTTTTGTTCTTTTGTCATTAATGTAACGGGTGTATTTTTAGTTAAATCCTCAAAAACATCTGATACATATTCTCTATTTTTAAAATGTGGTTTCATAGCTTCGGTACCATTTTTTAAATCGGTTAAACCATTTATATTATTATTATTTACAATTACTCCTCCTATCATTTTTGCTTCACATATAGTTATCAAGTTTATGTTACTATTAATATTTTTTAAATATTCTCTAATTTCTAAAAAACAATTATAATCATCTGTCTGTAAAAAAATTGCTTTACAAGTCGGATTAATTTGTAATAATATTTTTACAAATTCATCTCCTTTAATATATTTAGATTCTCCGCACATTTTATCACCTCTTCTAATAAATATACTATCGTATTTATTATTTATTAAATCAAGGTGTTTTTTCGTATTGTGAATTAGATTTGTTATAGTTTCATTATATTTATATACCATTTTAATCGCACTTTTATATTCAGATAAAGTAAAATTATCTAAGGTTTGTCCGTGACTACATATAATATTAGAATTATTATTTTCTCCAGTAAAGGATAAATTTTCAAAATAATCATACCAACCTAGATTATAAGTAAATAACCAAGAAGAAGACTCTATTTTATAAGTTAAATTATTTGTAATAGCATAATAAAAATGGTTTATCATAAAAAAAAATTGTGAATAAAAACCAGCGGATTGGTTCAATTTGGATATAATAACCATATGATATAATATTATAATATTATAATTTTTTAAATAGATTTATTGATTATGATAATTATATAAATCTATTAACTGATTTTCAATATCTTTAATTTCAAAATTCATATTGTAATTACTAGTTAATGATTTATTTATATTTAATTTATCATTTACTTTATTAATAGTAATGTTTAGTTTATATATTTTATTAACTAAAACACATAAATCATATTTTGAAACTATAGATGGAGAATAAATATGTCGTATTCCTTTCCAAAAAATATTATTATTAATCATATTTTTAATTACATTAGCTAAGGTTAAACAAGTCACTCCATTCCATAAATGATTATCATATCCATTTATTTCTTTATTATTATTACTAATAATCCATTCCAATAAACTTTTTTTGTGAGTGTCTTCGTGTCCGATTATTGATGTTCTAATAATACAAGCATTTTCAGGTTCTCCCAAAGACTTAGAAACACCATACAAATTTTTCTCATCATGTATATCATTTTCATTATATAATCCCTTTGAACCATTAAATACACAATCGGTAGTTATATGAATCAATCTTGAATTATATTTCTCTGATATTTCTTGTAGTTTATGTGGAAATAAAGTATTTACTTTAATAAAAGACTGATTATCAGACAATTTGTATTTTTGGGGAATTATTCCAATACAATTTATAATAATATCATTCGATTTCATATTTTCCAATAACTCGTTTAATTTACACCACGTATCAATTAATATATCATAATCTGTACGACTAAAACATTTCACTTTAAATGATTGTGATAAAATTTTGTTAACATATTTTCCTAACATTCCATTAGAACCAAATAAATATACAACCATTGTTATATTAATATAATATGTATTTAAATATAATTATATTTATTAATTAATATGAATAATAAAACAATTCTTGTATTTGGAGGATCAGGATCATTAGGTTATGAAATAACAAAACAATATATAGAAAATAATACTATATATAATTTTTCTAGAGATGAATGTAAACATTGGAATATGAAATTAAATTTTAATCATCATTCTAATTTAAATTTTATTATTGGAGATATAATTAATAAACAAAAGGTTGAAAATAGTATTATTCGTGTAAATCCAGATATAATTATTATTGCAGCGGCTATGAAACATGTAGATCAATGTGAAATTAATGCAGAACAATGTATAAATACAAATATGTTAGGTGTTAAAAATATTTTAGATGTGGTTGAGTTACATAAAGATAAACTACAACTTAAAACAACGATATTTGTAAGTACGGATAAAGCTTGTAGTCCAATTAATACATATGGTATGGCAAAAGCCATATCAGAACAATTAATGATAGAAAAAGCATATTATATTAAATCTATAAAATTTGTTAATATAAGATATGGTAATGTTTTAAATTCTAGGGGTAGTATTATACCATTACTCCATAATATAGGAAAGGATGATCGTAAAGAATATTTTAATTTAACACATAAAGATATGACTAGATTTGTTATGACATTAAAACAAAGTGTCGATTTGATAGAATATGCGATTTTGAATGGAGAATCGGGAGAAACTATTATTCCGGAATTGATATCAATGAAATTAATAGATTTATTAGAAATTTTTTCTGAAAAATATAATAAACCAATAAAGGTAACAGCAATTAGACCTGGTGAAAAAATGTTAGAATCTTTAATAAATCCTACTCAAGCTGGCAGAATTGTCAAAAAAGGTTCATACTATCACATAAAGAGTATATTTGAATATACCGAAACCATCGATTCTGATAAATTAATAGATTACAATAGTAAACTCAATCCTTTAACCAAGAAAGAATTAGAGAATTATTTGATTGAGAGAAAACTAATTTAAAGATATAATATGATTAAATATATATGAAAATTTTTATATATAATACTTCGTTTCATTTTAAAAATAAATTTTTTATAGAATATTTCATAAATACATATCATACGCGTGTAAATAATATTAATGATGCAGACATAATATATTCTCCTGATAAATATATAGATATTCATCTATATCCAACAAAAAAATTTATTTTTGGTCCTCATTTTTCTGTATTTCCTAATAATATCGTTAGTAATTTTAATAATATTCACAATAATGCTATTTATATTCAACCATCACAGCCATTTGTTGATACATGGCAAAAAGAATTTAATTTCAAAGCTTTGCCAATGAAAGCTATGTCTTTTGGAGTCGATACACAAAGATTTATTGGAAATGAAAAATCTACGAGGAACAATATAATAGTTTATTATAAATCAAGGGATCCAGGAGAAATGAAGTTATTAACAACATTTTTAAATAATAAAAAAATAAATTATAAAATATTTAATTATCAGAAAAGATACAATGAAAATGAATTTTTAAGTTATCTAAAAACTTGTAAATATGGTATTGTATTAGGTAGGCATGAAAGTCAAGGTTTTGCTATTGAAGAGATGTTATCATGTGATGTTCCATTATTAATTTGGGGTGTTACATTACATAACCAAGAATATCCATATCGTAACGAATATAAACATGTTAAAAGTAATGTTCCTACAGTCCCATATTGGAGCTCTGAATGTGGTGAATTATTTTATAATTATACTGAATTAGAAAATAGTTATAATAAATTTATATCAAATATAGAAAAATATAAACCACGACAGTTTATATTAGATAATTTATCTATGGAGACATGTAGTAAAAGATGGAATGAATTATTAACATATGAAATTTAAAATTTTTTCATTGATAGGGACACTATTAAAATATAATATGGCTAATCTATGACAATCATCAGAAATAATAACGTTATTATTTTCTTTATATAATTTAATTATTAATTAAATTTTTAAATTCTAGATCTTGTAATGTTTACAATAAATGTTATCCATATATATAATAATCTAACACATAATTTTATTCCAATAGTCTGGACACAAATCCTTTGTATTTTTATCACTAAATTTTGGTCCGAACCATACACTCGGGTAACACACTATTTTATTAGGGTTGTTGTTAAGATATGCTCCCCACCAACTGAATGAACTGTTTGCTATAATATTGTGTTGGCACAAAGACATAAATATCATCTGTTCGTAGTCTAGTAAATCAGACAATACGGGTGTGAAGTTTATAGATGGCATCTTAGTTTTTAGTGTATCGATGATAGTGTTAACTTGATCTACATCTTCTTGTTCAAAAAAGTAAATTACTTTTAAATTTTTATTTTTAGTTTTTTGAATAATAGTTAACAATGCTTTGATATAGTAATCTATTGTTAGTATCGGATGGTATTCGCTTAACCCTTTGTAGTCACCCAATCTAAAATGTATACTCACGGTATTATCCATAACCATATTAACCTTTTCTATAACATTTTGTTTATACTTATCAATTCGAATTAACTTATATATACTATCTTGTTGGTCTTCAAAGTATTTATAACTTTGGAAATATCCATAGAACATAAAGTCTTCTTCTATATAACCTAAACCATTGAATTCAAAAGAAGGTTCCCGTAATACTTTCATTCGTACAGATTCGTCACCAACCAAGTAACCTATAGATTTAAAGAATGA
>Ga0209090_10000655_pt1 | contig 21724 bp, 14 predicted proteins | sample ArcticOcean_MG_C_9_FD_187432 | JGI IMG/M metagenome (GOLD analysis project Ga0209090, IMG submission 187432) | Marine microbial communities from western Arctic Ocean - ArcticOcean_MG_CB2_152 (SPAdes) (version 2) | ecosystem: Environmental > Aquatic > Marine > Oceanic | place: Arctic Ocean... | reverse complement strand
CGGCGCTAACTCGTCCTCGAACACTTTTTTCCACAACTGCTGACGATGGTACCCTCCATTCGTCGTGTATCGATCCACCACGCCGTGCTCTCTTTCTTCCTCCTCGTCCAAATATTCCGAAGAAAGATGCGGTCCATTTTCGTCGATTATAAGTCTCTGCGCGACGTCAAACTCGGTAAAAACCGTTTTCTTCTCACCCGTTTCCTCGTCCATCACTTTTTTCTCACTTCCGCGCTTCCAAAACTTCTTCTCCTTTTCGCCCGTGTCCGACGTCCAGACGGTCATTTTCCCTAAATTTCCTCTCACAAAAACCGAGTGAATTTCGACGTATTGTATCGGTAAAGACGTCGACGCTTCCACGTCGAAGAATATGCCTGTTTATTTTGTATCGTTAGAATTAGTATTAGTATTAGTATTAAGAAGTGAGTGGTTTTAAAGCGTATCAGTACGAGTATTTTAAGGATGGTTCGTTCTCATTCTCGTCAGGTCATCGTCCAATTTATGTGTGTCCCGACGATGTAAAAAGAACACAACTCTACTTCTTACCGTTAAACGTGTGATCCTCTCTGTCTTCCGTGGTGAGCTCCATCTGTTGGTAGTCTAAATTCTCCGCCAGTAAACGACGCGGGCCGTTTAAGTTATCGTTGCCTTCATCTCCGAAGATGTGCTCGTGCACTTGAGAGGAGAGGATTTCGTTCATATCTGCTAAAGGGTAAAAGTCGTTACAAAGAGTGACGTAACGTAATACACGAAAAGGCCGAACGACAAAAAAATCAAAAATACGAGTAAAAAAGATAAAAAAACACACAAGTTAATAAGTCTTTCTCATCAGAGATTCATTCCCCTCTTTCAAATCTTCTGCGTGTGTTACACATACACTCGAGAGGAGAGGATTTCGTTCACATCTCTCTGTAATTGTTGTTCTGTGTAGAAGAAGTCGTTATAAAATGACGTAATACTACTACCACACAGAAGAGGTGAGTAAAAGCAAAAAGGCCGGAAAAAAAAACTCATCATCACATTGGTAACATTTTGGATTTGATTGAAGTTTTGCCATACATATAGCTTCTTCTGTGACTCGATTATTGCGATGATGATGAAGAAATCCTTTCACACGACGATGGAAAATAATAATTGTTTTATCTTCAAGAGTGGTACATCAACTTCTTTCCATCATCTGGTGGTTGCTTCATCGACGAATGCAAAGCATGCGAGTGATAAAAATATCTTATTGATTTTTGTCAAAAATACGAGTAAAAAAAAGTAAAAAAGATCTCAAAACACCAGAGACCCCGGTCGTTGACGATGTACCTCAACCTCCTCCCAACAGTTCCCCTGGTGAACCACAACAACAACTTGTACATAAAAGAGTAAATAAAAGAGTAAATAAAAAAGTGAAACGTGAGATTTGAGAGAGAGAATTCTCTCCCAAAAATCACTATCTCTATTAGAGCACAGATCAAGAAAAATAATACTTCTGTCTTTGTAATGAAACAATTTACACCTTTAACCAGTCCCTTCAGTGTGGATTCGCCCCTTACTCTGGATCTCAAACTCGAAGCGCTCCGAAGCAAAACTTCGAAGACTTTCTTCCCGTTGGAAAAGAAACGACACCAGCAGTTCCAGTTCCTATTACGAGTATTTATAAAAAAATTTAACGTGGGGAGGGAAAGAGCACAGATCAGGAAAAACTTCTTTCAATAGAATTTCTGTCTTTGTAATGAAACAACTTACACACAAACCACAATTCACATCACATCACATCAGACGAAGAATTTAAGAAGAAAAGTATGGCGACGCTGGCGTACCCGGACAAGTACGTTTTGTGTCTCGTTTTTCTTCTTCTTCTTATAATAGTATTCTTAGATTATATACACTCACACTAGCATCTCTCTCGCAACGCGACACCTTTTTTTCTCACGATGGAAAATCTCATCTCTTCTTCTTCTCTCTTTATAAAATAACAGATTCCACGCGGCGACGAAAGTGGCGAAACTTCCACACCTGGAATCCACGTTCACGGACGAAACGAGGTTACTCTTATACGCTTTAAAATCGCAAGCTCTGCACGGATCGACGGAAATCAAAAGCAAATGGCACATGACGAGAGAGGAACGAGGGAAGTACGAAACGTGGGCGAATTTGGGGAAAATGTCGAATTTTGAAGCCATGCGATTGTACGTGAAGCTCTTAGAGGAGGAAGATAAATATTGGTACGAAGCGATCGACGAAGAAACGATGGAGATTAAAGAGAATTTCGGTAAAGTGATGACGGAGGAAGAGAGGATGAATAGTAACAACGCGAGCGCGTGCGCGCGGGTGAAGAAAGTGGCGAAGTGGGCGGAAGCGATGGAGAGGGGGAGGTGGGAAACGACGACTACGACAACTTCTACTTCTAAACCACCGTGTCCGAGATACCAACACGGAGCGACGTTAACCGGCGATGGATCGAAGATGATTGTTTCCGGCGGGTGTTATCGAGGGCGATTTGTCGCCGATACGTACGCGTTCGACGTCGCCGCGTCGAGATGGAGAAAGATGGAATACACCGAAGACGAAAGAGTATGGGGGAAGAGTTTCAAGCAGGAAGAGAAAGAGAGCTTAGCGCCGATTAGTGGTCACAGATTGATCACTTTGAAAGATGGGTACACGTATTCGTTCGGAGGTAAGTTTTCAAAGGGTTCGAAGAGGGCCAACGATACCGATTTAGCCGTCTTTCGATTGGTGTTGATGGAAGCGGAGGAAAATTCTTCTTCTTCTAGCGTTCTCAAAGGCGCGTGGATTCCGGTGCATGTGAAAGGCAAGAGAAGCCCGTGCGCTCGACGAGGCATGTCTGTCACGAAAGTAGGCAAAGACGGTGACGTGGTCGTATTCGGCGGCGAAGACGAAGATCGAAGATATTTGAACGATTGTTGGCGCTTAGATTTTAAAACTATGAGTTGGGTCGCGTGCGATGAGAATACGAACGCGTTGACGGGAAATAGTTCGGAGGATCAAAAGGAAAAAGCGGCGGTTGCGTCGGTGTCGGCGGCTTTCGTAACGCCGGCGGCGCGAGCCGAGCACGTCGCCATCCCGTGGGGCCGCGATAAAATGATCATTTTTGGTGGCACGGGAGCCTCTTTCAAGTGCTTCGACGACTTATACGCCTTGGACGTGTCGAGTGGGAAATGGAAGGCGGTATCCGCCTCTTCTTCTTCGAACAATAATGCTAGCAAAACTCCATTAGCTCGGGCCGGTCATTGCGTCGCCTCGCTAAAGAACGACCGGTACGCGTTAATCATTGGCGGCGGGAACAACCAAAACGGCGTACTGGAAACCGCGATTTTAGATTTGAACGAAGTGAAATGGATCACGTCCGACGACGAGAACAACCCCGAGTTTATGAAGTTTGAAAGTCCAAAATTTGTCGGCGAAGGCATGAGCGCGGTGAGCTTTGAATCTGTGGACGGTAACGAGTCCGTTTTAATGACGTTTGGGGGTTATAACGGTTCTTGCGGGAACGATTTACAAGTGTATAAGTTACCGAACGAGTTCCCAACAAGGGGTACTACAATTGCCAAAGAAACGACGACGACGACGACGGGGAAGACGACGACGACGCCATCGACGAACAACAACAACAACAATAACAACAGCAAAGGAGACGGAGAAGACGAGAAAAAGATAGCGGAACTTCATCAACTCTTGGCGCACGCCAGAGAAGAGGCAAACCAAATCCGCGCCGACGCTCGTCTCGTCGTCGACGCGCATGCCTCTTTACAATCAAAACTCGACCAGTGTGAACGCATGCGCGTCGACGCCGAAAGCCTCCTTAAATCCGAACGAAAAATCAAAGCGCAATTAAACGATAAGTTAGAGCGTTTGGACCGTGAGAATCTTCGCTTGAGAGAGAGGTTAAAAGAGTACGAAGGTAATAATAAGGCTTGGTTTTAATTTTATTTATGTTGTTGTGCTATTTGGATGAATATGTTTCTCAAATCAGATGATAAAATAACGCCTTTTGGTTGCATTTTTTTTGTCCTTTGGTTGACATTTTTTTTTCTCATTTTCGTCATTATTATACATTTACTCATCATCACCAGTTGTTCCTTTCGACGACAAACCGGGTTTGAGGATTTCAGTTCTTCTTGCAAAACGCGAAGGTGTTTGTGGCTCGTTCTCTCTTTCTTTCTTTCTCTCGTTCGCTGCTTTTGAAAAGAGCGCGCTTTTGAGGGAGCACGCCGCGAAAAGAGTTTGTCTCTAATTTCTTTAAGAGGAAAAAGCGTTAAAAAAGGTCTGTTCGTTACTAAGAAGAGATATAAAAAGCATCATCATCATCATCATCTAAAACGCGCGTCGTGTTGAATAGAACTCGACGCAGTGGTGATAAAAGACAGCAGGAAACTGTTTTGCAACGATGATGGAAGCTGAGACGATTCAGACGACTAGAACTATCCCGGGTGAAAACAGCGACAAGAACAACAACAACGACGACGACGATTCAGATGCTCCTCGTAGTGGTGGTGGTGGTGGTGAGTTTCAACAACAACAACAACAACAACAACAACCGCCAGAATCGGCCACGAACGTCGCTCGAGCGTACATTCCTTCCATCGCGCCGTCGGTACCCAAGGGAACGGCGACTATTCTTTTAGTTTTCATCACCTGGGTGATGCTCTATTGCGTCCTCGGGGACGTTTTGTTACCGAACGTGAACCAAAATAACGTCGTCGTCATCCCAGGCGGCGCGGTGTTCTCTTTGATATTCATATGGGCTGCCGCGCACGTTGGTGCGACGTTGGCGAAGCTCATCAATGTCCCACCGTTGCTCGGGATGTTGTTGAGCGGTTTGTGCTTGCGCAACGTCCCGGGAGGGTTGGTAGAGGCGTTGCCGAAAGAGTGGAGTTCGGCGACGAGAGCGGCTGGGTTGTCCGTGATTTTAATGCGGTCGGGTTTGGAGTTGGATTTAGTAGCTTTTAAGAGGGTTGGCTTAACCGCGGCGAGGTTGACGGTGATGCCCGGGTTGAGCGAGGCGATCGTGACGGGGTTCGTCGCGACGGCGTTGTTTAATTTGAGCGTGCCGCTTGGGTTATCTCTGGGGTTTATTTTAGCCGCGGTATCGCCAGCAGTCGTCGTCGGGGGCATGTTTGATTTACAAGCCAGAGGGTACGGGGTCGCGAAAGGTATTCCGAGCTTAGTCGTCGCCGCGTCGTCATTCGATGACGTCGTCGCGATTACCGGGTACACGATTATGAAGTCCTTCGCCATTCAATCGAACGACCATAACAATTTAGGGTGGACGATTATGCACGGACCAACGGACGTGGCGTTAGGGATTATTGTCGGGTCGTTCGCTGGATACGTCATTTTAGGCGCGACGGCGATATGGAATAAGCCGTGGAAGCGATCGTTGTTGACGTTTGAACTCGGGATGGCGATGATGTTTCTCGGGAGAAAGTACGATTTTAGCGGCGGCGGCGCGATGGCATCGTTAGCAATGGGGATCACCGCGAATAAAGCGTGGACGACTGGCAGATGTCCAATTCCTACGTTTGCGTTACCGATTCCAATTAATCCATTTAAGCGAGACCGGTTCTCGTTGGGGCCGAGACCGGAATTGGCGCATTCCGTGGAGGTGGATTTATCTCGAGCTTGGAGAACGTTGTTCCAACCGTTGCTGTTTGGAGTCATCGGAAGCGCGGTAAAGTTTGCAGATTTAACCGCGTCGACTATACCGAAATCCGTGTTACTTTTATTCATCGGTTTGTGCGTACGATTACCGGTCGCGTATCTAGCCGTCGGTGGCGGGGATTTGAATTTGAAAGAGAGAGCGTTTGTCGCGTTGTCGTGGTTGCCGAAAGCGACGGTGCAAGCGGCGTTAGCGAGCGATCCGTTGGAGAGCATTTTGAAAAGTAAAAGTGGAGAAGAGAATTACGACGAGTGGGTGAAATGGGGCAACGATATCTTAACGACCGCGGTATTTTCAATCATATTAACCGCCCCGGTTGGTATGTTGATCATTTCGAATCTAGGTCCGAAATGGTTAAATTTAGATACGAACAAGCAACAATTTACGGATGTCGCGCCGGGGTCGTCCATGAGCGAAGACAAGAAGGGCGATGGAAAAGACGAAGATGATGGAAGAAGAGAGTTGATGCGAGATGGCGATAGGAACATCATGACGCCCTCTTCGGTGAATGGTAAACGAAGAGGATCTATAGATGATTCGCCGTCGGGTCGAAGGAACTCCTTCGCCGGAGAAGTCGTTTCGAAAATCGTGAGCATGGTTTCCTCGAGAAATCCATCGGCGAGGCACACGCCGTTCGAACAATCAGACGACGATAACGATAACGACGATAATAACGACAATAACGACAATAACGACAATAACGAAGATGTAGACGGTTGGGGTGTGTACGAGATTAGAGTTGGAGATATGAGCCCCCCTGGCGAAAAGCAAGGCAAGAAGAAGAAGAAGAAAGTGGTGTTGCCGAGGACAACCTCCGCGGTATTTAAGAAACACATGTCCATCATCGGCAACATGGAAGATAGCATACAAGACGAACATCAGAGAAGAGAGTTCGCGATTGCGAAGATGGGCGTCGAGGCGATTTTGAAAGAGCACATGCCGAGAGATTCGGAAATTGAAACCGCCGGGGCGTTTTTTAGAAAAACTTCCGTCGCGGAAGGTAAGATGGATTTAGAGGAGCTGGAAGAGCTCGGGGTGGACACGTCGGAGATGGTAGAGAATCTCGCTACGACGACTAATGACCGTGGCGATGTTGCAAGCGGAGATACCCCGACTCGTCCGAGCGACTACGATACTCGGAAAAGTCCAAGCGGACGGAGATCTCCACCGCCTTTACAACAGGTCAAAGAAGAGAATGATCCGAGCAATAACGTATAGAAACCAACTGCGAATTTAAACCACAACATGTCAGCGCGGTGATAGTAATGTAACAGTAGTAAACAATACACTGATGTGTACCTAGGTACCATGCTACTAGGAACACGCTGTGAAATAAAGCTCCGTATAAATTACAAATCTATTTTACGCGGAAGCGCACGCGGCTTCAACGTCTTCTACTGTTTTCGGGCATCGCGTTAAATTAACTGGCCCGCGTTCGGTGACCCATATGTTATCTTCGATGCGCACGCCCCCTACTTTAGCGAACCGTTCAATATTTTCTCTGTTTAAAAACTTCTTTTGCTTCTCGTTCGCTAACGCTTTCTCGTATAAAGCTTCGACAAAATATACCCCCGGTTCGCAAGTGATCACGTTGCCGACTTCTAACACCACTGGTAACGGCGTCCCAGCGTTCGGTCCTACGTCGTGAACTTGTAATCCGAGATAGTGTCCCAACGCGTGCGGTAAAAATACTTCCGAGATACCTGCTTCCAAAGCTTCGTTCAAATCTGCATCTGCATTTACCACGCCCAATTTCTTTTGCAATCCTTCTATGGTTTTCAATTTGGCCTGTCGAGCGATGTCTGCCCAAAGAGCGCCGTTCGTGTAGCGTTCAATCGCATCGACTTGCACGTCTAAAACGACGTTATATAGCAGCTTGGCGTCTTCGGTAAATTTCCCGTCGGTTGGAAAACATCTGGTGATGTCCGCGGTGTACCCTTCGCACTCCGCGCCGGCATCGACCAATACAATTTCTTTCTCTTTACACAACGCGCTATTCTCCTCGTAGTGCAAAATCGCCGCGTTTTTACCGCTCCCGACGATGCACGGGTATCCGAGTTCGCGCAAATTCCTTTTCGTAGACGCCGCGATAAATTCAGCTTCCAACTGAAACTCATACGTTTCGTTTGGTTTCGAAAATTGCCACATCGCGATGTGCGCGTCCGAGGACCCGTCGTTTGCGCGTTTAATCCTTTCGATTTCTTCCTTGGTTTTTATCGCTCTTTGGCACGCGATTTTATCCGGTAGCGCCACGTAATCGAATCTGAAATTTGAGGACGTCGCGTTCGCGCTAATCGACGGTCCCCACGTCTTTGATTTCACGAAAGCGTCGTTGCTTTGTAACCGCTTCTTCAACGCGACGTCGTCCAGTTCCGGCGCGACAAAGACCACCGTCGAGTGCGCAATCTTAAACGCCCTTCTTCCCTTGTTGTTACTACTCGTCTCCTCTCCTTCGTTGTTATTTTTCTCCGTACTATTACTATTGCTGTTACTACCGTTGTTCAAATACTCCATCGCGTCGTCGATTTCGTCCACGTAAAAGCACCTGTCGCACATCGTCGTCTCTTGAATCTCCTCCGCGCTTCTTCCCGCGCCCATCCAGACTTTCATCTGTTCCGTCTTTCTCGGACATAATATCACCGTTTTCACGTCTGTTTCTTTCGGCCCGCACGTGCTCAGCAGGAAATAATCCGGTTCGTTGATGCCGGTTAAATACATAAAATCTGGTATTTGGCGGAATCTCGCCGTGTGGCCTTCGAATCCGTTCCTCGTTTGTAACTCACCCGATAAGGCGAATATCAAGCGATTGTCATTGGGAAATTTCGAAAACACTTTGAACCGTCTTCGGTTGAAGTCGATTTTCGACAGAGGTTTTCTGTCCAAAAAGTCCTCCAAAGAGTGGCAATTATACCGACTTTTGTTATCGTTCTTGTCGTCGTTGTTGTTGTTCAGGAGGAGTTGAATAAACGCGTCGTCGTCTGAATCTGAATCGTGGTTTTCATCAGTTGTTTTCTTCGCAGTCACGACGGTGTGGAGTTGACGACGTAAACGACGATTCAAACGACGACGTGAACGACGAAGTTTGCGCGACGCCCCCTCTTCGAGTCTTCGGGGGGGAGGTTGTTTCTCGCTTTTCAAAAAAGAAGCGAAATTAGAAGAGAACGACATCGTAAACGTCTGTGTCGTCGTCATCGCGAAAAGGTTTACTCTTTGTGGTGATGTTTTCCCGAGAGGAAAGACTTGAGATTTTATCCACTTTTTTAACGCGCAAAGAGAGTTAAACGAGAGAGAAGAAGAACGAACAAGAAGCATGACGACGATGAGCGCTTATAATTATTATATCATCAGAGCCTCGACTTTATCGTCGTCGTCGTCGTCGCGAAGGTGTTGTTGTTGCGCTAAAAAATCGCCTCGTCGACATCATCGCAGGGCTGCTGCTGCTGCTTCGGGTGTTTCGTCGGCTTCTGGTGGCGACGTTAATAACAACAACAACAACAACAACATGAACAACAACGACGACAAAGGATCTCCGTTCGCACCGAAAGGCTCACCGGAAGATATCCTTCGCGTCTCTCGACAAACCTCCTTCGAAGGACTCAAAGCTGCACGAAGAGTCGCTTTGGAGGAGAAGACGTACCCGGAGGAAACTATTCACAAGGCGTTTAACGATATCGTGGAGAACTCGGTTCGGTTTTTTAAGACGAAAGCGGAGGAGAAACCGAACGACGCGGACGCGCAGTTCGCGCTAGGGAACGTGTATCAAACTTTAGAGATGCCAGAGAAAGCGATCGAACAGTACGAGAAAACTTTAGCGTGTTCGAATAAGACGCATTTGGACGCGTCGAATAACGTAGCGATGTTGTTGCAAGAGCGAGGGGAAATTGACAAGGCGGAGGCGTATTATTTGAACGCCCTGACGCACCATCCGGAAAGCGTGGACGTGATGTTCAACTGGGCGAGTTTGAAAGTACAGTGTCGACAAGATTTGGACGGGGCGAGAATTTTGATTAATAGGATAGTTACTTTAGAACCAAAGTTGAAGAAGCATCCGTTGGTGAAGGCGTTGGCGGGTGATGAAATCGACGACGAACCGGACGAACCGTTCGTGCCGCCGATTTAAAATGTAGTGTAGTAGTAGTAGTAGTACAACGTAGTAGTGCCTGAATGCCTTGGTGACATCAGTGTTATTAGTATATAAATAGTACCTGGTACGCGTATTGTGGTTTTACTACTAGTCGTTTTTTTTAAAAGCGCCGATGGTTTGATTGATACATTTTTATTTCGCTGAAGAAGAAGAAGCTTTCTCTTCTCCCTGACCTTCGTCTCCTTTAGCCGCCGCCATTGCGGCATCTGCGGGGACGTACGGTGGCGTTTCCCACCGGATTAAAGCCCAGTTTATGTCGCCGAAAAAGTCGTGACATTTGATGGTTTCCCCGCCGCCGAACGTTCCCAATCGTCTCGTCGGGTCTCTCTCCAGTAATTTAGTCACGATGTCTTTCAAGCTTTGCGAAACTTCCGGTCGCTCCGGAAACGCGAGTTGTTTATTCATGATGTTTTCAAACGTTTGCTCACGTCTGTTTGCTTTGAAAGGCGTCGTGCCGTAGACTAATTCGTAGATGAAAATTCCAAGTTCCCACCAATCGACCGGCGCAGAGTGTCCGGCGCCGGAGAGAACTTCTGGACTCAAATACTCCTCGGTACCGACGAAAGAGTTTGTAAACGCAAACGGTTCCGCAATCAGGACTGGATTTTGCGTTCCAGATTTGAACTTTGGCGGTTTCGAGAGCGAAGCGGATTTTTTATTGTTGTTTTTCTTTGTTTCTTTAGCAGCAGCAGATGCAGCAGTTTCAGTAGCAGCAGCGGATGACGGGGAGGAACTATTTTTACCGCCGTCGGGGTTACTACTACTCTGTTTCTTCTTTTCGGTGACGAGCGCTTGATCAATTGGTCTCCATTTCGGCATTTCGTCCTTCATGACCATGTGCGGTCGACTCGACGCCACAAAAGACAAGTCAAAATCAGTAATCACGCAGTGCCCGTTGCTTCGTAACAAAACGTTTTCTGGTTTCAAATCGCGATAAACGAAGCCTAACAAGTGCAAATATTGCAACGCGAGCAAGACTTCTGCGCTGTAAAACTTTGCGTGTTTCTCCGGCAAGCGTCTCCCAGGTTGCGACTGGACGTATTCGTACAATTCGCCGCCTTCGCAATAGTCCATCAAAAAGTACACGTGCGTTTCGGAATGAAACGCGGTGAACAAAGTTGCCAAGTAAGGATGGTCGCACATTTGTAAGATTGTCGACTCGGTTCGTAGACGGTGCAACTTGTTTCGTTCAATCATCTCTTGCTTCGTTAACACCTTCATGGCAAATTTTAGCGGTTTCTCCTCACCGTCAATAATGCCGTCGTTTAATTCGTTCGTTATTGTTTTTGTTGCTGTATTTTCTTTCGTTTTGCTATTTGTTTCTTGTTGAGTAGTATCGTTGACTTTTTTGAGCGTGACGAGATGGACCGATCCGACGTCGCCTTGGCCGATTCGTTGCACGGGCTTAAAATCTGCCAACGTGAGTTGTCTTCCTGCTTCCGCTGCGGATGCGTTCGCCTTTGCTCTTCCAGCTGATGCAGCCGAGTTTACAACGGCAATCAACGCTTTCCACTCTCTTTCGCATTCGCCCATCCGGTGTGGTTTCGGACCGTTCAAACTGCCGAGTAAACCTTCCCACGGTAATTTATCCGCGGCGTCGTTGTTCGTCGCCGTGGCAATATTCGAGGCGGCTTTCTTGGAATATTCCTCTTGCTCTCTCTCTGCGGTTTCTGTTTTATCAAAAGACGCCACCGTTCTTTCCGTCCCGTCGTCATCGTACACGGTGACGTCGACTTGTACTCCGGCGAAGAATCTCACTTTGCCTTCGTCGTCTCTCACCGGCGCTAACGTAAACATGTTCCAAAATGGACGACCATTTTTCGTGTAATTTAGTAACCTGACCGTCACTTCACTCCCGGCATCGATCGCGTCTCTTATAGCTTTCACGCTGTTTTGATCGGTATCTTTTCCTTGTAAAAACCGACAGTTTCGTCCTAAAATTTCCTCTCTGGTGTATCCCGTAAACGATAAGAAACCGTCCGAGGCGAACACGATCGGGTGATCCGGTAAACTCGGATCGGTAATAACGAATGATTCTTGAATCCGCTCTAAAGTAGACGCCATATCCATCCCACTACGACTTGTTAAAGCGTGCTGATCGTCATCGAACGACTTTGAACTCTTTAAACCAGTCGCGCTCAACACCGCTTCTTCCACCTCGGTAAACGCGCCCAAATTCTGCGCGGCTAAACGCGCATCGTATCTCACGAGTAAAGGAAACCCATCGTTATCTTTCAAAACCGACGGTGCCACGTTCCCTTCCGTCTTATCCGTCACATCTACTTGCACCCCGATGTACTTCACCACCGTCCCGTCCGCCAACTTTACCGGCGCGATTGTCAGATAGTTCCAAAACGGCGTCCCGTCTTTGCGATAGTTCAACAACCTCACCGACACTCTCTCCCCAGCTTTCACCGCGTCTCTTAACTTTTTCACGCTCTCTGGATCCGTATCTTTCCCTTGTAAAAACCTGCAGTTGTGATGGATGATTTCCTCGGACGGATATCCAGTCATCTGCAAAAACGAATCCGAGGCGTACACGATTGGGCAATCCGGAGCAGTCGCGTCGCACACGGTGAACGTGTGTCTCAACGTCGCCAACGCTTGCGCGACGTTCTGTTTCACGTGAATAGATGCCACGCCCCCGGTAGAGACTGATCCATCTTTACTCTTAAACCCGGGAACTTTATACATCTCATCTTTACTCGTTCTTGGTCGTTCCGGTGGAGTTATCTTTTCCAGAGGTTCGTTGATGTACGACGTGATGGAGGAGTAATGGTCGGGATTCGAAGTGGCTTTTGTTACTTTAAAGTCCTTCATTATTATCTTTGTTCTAAACGACGACGACGATATGAAAGACGACGACACCAATAAAGATGATGACTTCTTTTTCTTCGCTCTCCTTTCGCTCTCGTGTTCGTAGGGGTGGTCTTTCTTCCTCTGTTGTTGTTCTTTATTATTATTATTCTTAGGATGATGTGGATGATGATGATGGAGAAATTAGAGAGATATTATCCGACTTTATTCTAGGTCAGATTATTTCTCATCTCATCTCATCTCATCTCTCTCTCTCTCTCCAGCTGTGTGTTCTCTCTCGCTCTCTCTCGTTTTTTTTTTCAGACAGCCTCCCCTCGTTTTTGTGGTACTGGGAAAAATAGTATAGACATGTCAAAAGAGTAGCCCTCATTAAATTATATCCATTTCATAATAATATAATTAATATATATATATACAAGGTAGTAGTATTGTGTTTTGAGTGATACGCAAGCCTAAAGGTACGTCTTCGTTTCATTGTCTTCTTTTTTTTTTCGTCGTCGTCGTCGTTAGAGGAAGAAGAAGAAGAAGAAGATGAAAAGGAGTGAGAGAAATTGATTTTATCTTACAAAATCTCACCATATGCGTCATCATAGATACGGAGAAAAAACATCATCATCATCGCTCGAGACAGTCGCCGCGCGCGTCGCATCTGACCGCAAAACAACCGCACGATGATGATCAAACCTTCTTCTTCACGCCTCGTCTTTTTCCTCTCTAAGAAGATATGATTTTTGCGCGCTATCGTTCTTCTTCTTTTGCTTCCGACATCATCATCATCATCAAAGCGTGTTACGGGGAGCCACCGCGTATTTTGCATTTTTTTCAAGAAAAACAAAAGAGAGGAAGGAGCTCGAGAAAGAAGAGAAAAAGGAAGAGCAACATACTATTATTAACTGATGCGCACAACAACAATATTAACGTTTTCTTCTTCTTCTCTCAATCAACACTTTCCTCCCGATGAACGATTTTTAACAACAGAAAATGAGTGGAGTGCAATACAGTAACGTGGAGAAGTCCTCCTCTTCGGGGATGATGCCCAAGGTTCTCGTGGCTCTCGGCGTCGTGACCTTCTGCGGCGTTTTCGCCAACGTCGGTTTGGTCCACCAAATGCAGAAAGACGTCGATCATATCGTTTCAGTAATGGAACCAGAACACGCACCAATGTCTATTAAGTCGCCTATGAGCGGTACAAATACGATTGAGACATATTTTAATTGTGCTCTCGATAACGGGTCCTGCGCCGACAAACTTGTCGCCGGTGTTGAGCAAGCCGGAGGTAACGTTACCGTGGGCTACGAAGGAAGCTTGAATGTGGGGACCGACGAGCCAATCAAGGAGCCGTACTACAAGCAGAAACTGTGCCCGGTCAACGTTCACTGGCACTTGGGTGCGGAACATCTCTCCGTCGGCCAGTACGACGAGACCGGAAGTGGACCAGGCTCTGCGTCGCACCGTAAGCTCCTCGCCGAAGGTGCTCGATTGGGCGGTAGATGCCACAAATACGATTCCTCGGTCGAAATGTACACCAAGGAGTACGACTGGCAACACTGCGTTGGCATGAAAGTCGGCGAAACTTACGAAGTCCACTGGCCGCACTCTTCCGTCGGCGCGTGTGGTACGCCGAACCAATACCAAACTCCGTTCTACGACGGGGTTCTCTGCAATATCGATGGTCCGACGCTTGCAAGTGTTATCAGCGGTAACACACTCCACCTCAACGTTGGTGTGCAGGCGCAAATTTTCACCATCGTCAACGACGAGAACTACTACTACCCTGACCTCATGAGAGGCATGATCGTCGACGGCGACAAGGGCAGCGAGATCACCTACTATACTGGTTCCACCACCGGTACGTCCAGAGACAACTCCGTGTGCTCTGCGTGGTCCCCGATCACGTGGCAAGTAGACCGTACGTGCCATCTCATCTCCGCCTCGACGTTTGATAAGATGTGCGCCGACATGAAGTCGCAACGTGACGATATGTCGGATGACCTGTACGCGCACGGCGCTCGCGAGGTTACCGCGGATACGATCACTGCGAACAACCAAGACTTCAACGGGCTGTAAGGTTGTAAGGTTGTTTCTCGATGAGAACGCTCCTTCTCCTCATCAAAATCAAGCCCGAGCTATTGCCTCGTCTTATCGCGTCTCTCGCGTTCGCCGAGAAAAGCCGGCAAAAGCTCAAAAGAACGAATAATAATAATAATAATACCACTGCATGTGCTTCTTTTTTCGATTTAATACCAGAAAAATAATAAGTTAACAGACATCATTCTTCATAAACTGTATTTATTCTTCGCGATGATGATGATTTGAACGCACTTTTGCTTGTCGAGTGCAGAGCGTCGCTGTTGTTGTTGTCGTCGTCTCTGTTGTCGCTATGGGTGAGAGCAACGTCATCATTCCTCCGCTTACCGTGAACAATAATACTAAGAATACCAATGACGACGAGTTGCTCAATACAGTTCTTCGATTTGGAACGAGCTTGGAGACGGTGAAAGCGCGCATGATGCAATCGCGCGCACCTCGCGAGGCGTGGTTTGATTCTTCTCGTTCCCCATCGCTGTTACACGCCGCTTGTTCTCGAGGAGATGCGCGCGTTGTGCAGTTTATACTAGAGGAGGCAAAGAAATATTTCTCAATAACACAACAGAAGAACAAGAAGAAGAACACAACGAATATTAAGAAAACGATGAACTTGGAAGAGTATTTAGTGCTGAGAGACTTTGAGTCGGGCCACTCGGCGATGCATCGATGTTTGCTTCACGGTCCCAACTTGACGTGCGCTCGTACGTTGTTGAAATTCGCTACGGAACACTGCTCGAAGAAGAGTAGCGTGAATCTGCTTCATCAACCGAGGTGTTTTCCAGGGCACACTCCGATCGAAAGTTTATCGATAACGATAGCAACCGTAGCGTCGAAAGAAGAAGAAGAAGGAGGAGAAAAAGAAGAAGGAAGAAAGAGACACATGCGCCTGAGAAGATCGGATGTCTTTTCATGGGGCTCAGGCGTGAATTATACGCTAGGCACCGGAAACACGAACACGAACGGCGATCGATGCAAACGGATAGAGTATTTTGCAAAGCACCACTTAAACGTGACTTCGTTGAGTTGTTCTCGATTTCGTTCGTTCGCGACGACAAAGGAAGGGGAGGTTTATTCGTGGGGTCTGACTGATTGGAATAGTTATAGCAAAATAAACGGTGAAGTACAAGAAAACAACGCATCACTGAAGCGCGAAGCGGATATGTTCCCGACGCGCATCGAGACGTTTATCGGTGGAATTTCCTCGAAACCAAAGATTGTTAAAATCTCGTGTTCGGAAAATTTCGCGCTGCTCGTGGATGACTCTGGAAGTTTATTTATCATGGGAAAAATGCTCGGACTCTTTTCCTCATCGTCAGATGCTGGTATCACTAACGACAATAATAATAATAACAACAACAAGGAAGATGATAGCAGCTGCATGCAAATGTTTCCTAGACGCATTTTCGGAGACGATAAGCGAGATCCAATCTCTCGAGAGACATTTAAAGAGCAACGCATTGTAGATGCGAGTTGTGGAAACGCGCACGCTGTCGTTATCGACTCCAAAGGTCGATGCTGGAGTTTTGGACTGAATGGGACTGGTCAACTCGGGTTTCAGATCGATGCTATTTCGCGCGTCAAATTTCCAAGGGTTGTAGTCGGCATTGAAGGTTACTGTCTGAGCGCTTCATGTTCTGATGAGACGACGCTCGTGCTCGTGCGAAAAAACAACAACACGAAAGCCATCGTTCGGTTCGGTTCTGGAGATTGTAAACCGAAACAAATAAGATCTTCTTCTCGCAGTACGATTGTGAACATGTCGTGCGGCAATATTATTTCGGCGTTTGTTTGCGAGAACGGTGATCTGTATCGTTTTCACTCCAAAAAGCTCGATGATTGCGAAGCGCAAAGAGTCGACGAGTTTAATTCTGTGCCATTTGTATCGTGCACGATGACGAATTCGAGAGGCTGTGTTCTAGCTAGGAACGGTGATTGTTACGAGTTTGAAGTAAACGAGCGATCTGGAGAGTGCTCAGTCTTCAGTCGCGTCGTGGGTGTAAAACGAGCAACTTCGATTTCGATCAGCGATAAGCACGCGTTGAGCATATCGAATTGGACGGAGCCTAATTCAAATTGGCCGGAATCTAAAATCATCCGAGAAAAAGCCCGAAAAGAAGAAGAAGAAGAAGAGAGTTTACAACACATCGCGTGTAGAGTTGTTTGTGAAGAAGTGTTGGATTTAAGTAATTGCATGGAGTGTCTTCAAAATCTTCCAAATTTAGACATTGAAAGTGGAGAACTATTGCGAGAGTACGCGTACGAGCTCGCAGCTTCGAATTTAGACGCACTTATTGAGGTTTACGACGTGCTGGGTACGAAATACGATGATGGGCACGTCGACGATGCTGTTTTAAGTGGGATTCGAGAACGAAGCACCGGCGGTGTAGAATTAACTTTAGAACTCGATTGGGATATAGAGAAGACGTACGCGCCCGTCGTCGCCGACGAAGAAGGAGAGAAGAAGAAAAAGGAGAAGAAAAAGGAGAGAGTGGAAGTGATGAGTGGGAAAACGAATGAAGTTCCGGCGCGAGCACCGCAAATGAAAAGAAATGCCTCGCCAGAAACAGAATCACTACCATCGAAGTCAAAACCGATTAAAATATCTCTCACTTCCACAACGAAATGCACTCAAAAGCAAATCCAACGCAATTCGATGCGGACGACGCCGCCAAAAAGCGTTGATTATACACGCTCGAGTGAAAGACGAAAATCAGGAGGCATATTGAAACAATTTAAGCCGATCATATTCAGGCAGTACGAAGAAAGCGACGAAGATGGGAACGATGCATACGACGAGGACCTCGAAACGGAAGCACGATTGAAGGAGAAGTTGAAATGGAAAGCGGATGGGGAGGAGCAAGAAAGGTCTTCGATATCGCGTGGTTTCACTGCTACGAGTTTGAAGGAGATTCAAGAGTCGCAAAGTAGAAATCCTTTACCATCGTTTAGATCCATGGTAGGTTCCCAAGCGAAGAAAGAATTTTCTATGGAAATGTTCGAGACGCGAGGTGTTCACAGAGAGGATGCGACGGGTTCATCTGCTACGAGCGTAACGGTGTCGCTTTCCGCTCTGGCGAGACGAACGAAATCGAAAAAACATGTCGTTGATTCCTCTCCAGCGCCATGGCTTGGCTCTAGCGCCTCGTTCGATAAGAATAAAGGGTTCATCGGAGGTTCTGCGTCTTCTCAACAAAGTCCTCTTCGGGATTTGATGCGTCAGGAGGAGGAGAAGCAGCAAGAGCGCAACGCTTCGTCTACGCGTCCTATTTACGGATTCTCACCGAATGCGTTTTCTTCGAATTCCCCTGGAAGCTGGTTCCCTTCAAACGATGACGAACATGGAAAGAAACTCACTGTACTCGAAATCCAAGCGCTAGAGGAGAAGGAAAAAGAAGAGCGAGAACTCGTCGCCTTGGTCGCCGCGTTCGAGAAAGCTGAGATGGACGGGAACGCTCACCACAAGAGCAACAGTGGAACGAAGAAGAAGAGGAAAACGAAAACAAAGAGCGCGGTGGCGGAGAAATCAAATGGTGAGGCACAACAGTCGCCACGAACGAAGAAGGATGGCAACAAGAAGACGAAACCGCCTTCTCCAACGCCTCCTGGCGTATCGACGCGTCGCGGCGGGGATACTACTACCAATGAAATGGCAGCACCATTGTTGTATAAAAGTAATAATAGCAACGGTAGAGAAAAAGTAGTCTATTAGACGATTAGATCGTAGTAAAAACGTCGTGTTTAATAAAAGCGCTTGAAATGAATAGCGTCTGTTCGCGAATATAGTAATAATACATGCAACGCAAATAACACCACCACGAACGAATACACAAACACACACACAAACAAACGAACAAGAGACGAAAAAGAGAGAAAAACAAAACAAAAAACCTTCTTCTTCTTCAATAAAAAGTGGATAAAAAAAGACGGCGGACAGACACACTATCGCCTCGTCCATCGCACACACAACGAACGAGCTTGTTACACACGCATCATAGATAGATGTCTTTCTCCACGCATTCCTTAAAGTCTGCGTTACTCGTCTCTTCCTTCAACAATAACAATCACAACAACAAACGACTTCTCGTCGCGAAGAAGAAGAAAAGCATCCCCATCGCAACCGCATCATCATCACCATCGTCTTTTAACATCAACAACATCAAGAACATCAACGCGAAAAACAGAAGAAGTAATAATAACCGCGCTGCTAGAAAGTTCGTTCCAATGGCTGGAAAAGTTGGTCCGTCTGGTGAGGTGAAAAAAGTCGTCCTCGCGTACTCTGGTGGGTTAGACACCTCCATCATTCTCAAGTGGTTGCAAGACACGTACGGGTGCGAAGTCGTGACGTTCACCGCGGATTTAGGCCAAGGCGAAGAACTCGGTCCGGCGAAAGTGAAAGCGTTGAAAATGGGCGTCAAGGAAGAAAATATCTTCATCGTCGACGTTCGCGAGGAGTTCGTGAAAGAGTACGTCTTTCCGATGTTTCGAGCGAATGCGATTTACGAAGGGACGTACTTATTGGGCACGTCTATCGCGAGACCGTTGATTTCGAAGAAACAAATCGAGATTGCGAATCAAGTCGGCGCGGATGCCGTGTGCCACGGAGCCACGGGGAAAGGGAACGATCAAGTCAGGTTTGAAATCGGCTATTACGCGTTAAAACCTGACGTGAAAGTGATCGCGCCTTGGAGAGAGTGGGATTTAGATTCCAGAACGAAGTTGTTGGCGTACGCGGACAAAAACGGGATTCCGGTCGCCGCGTCGAAGAGGCAAGAGCAACCGTACTCGACCGATGCTAACTTGTTACACATTTCTTACGAAGGGAACGCGTTGGAAGATCCGTGGGAGGAGTATTTGGAAGATATGTTTACGAGATCGGTGAGCCCAGAAAACGCGCCGAACGAACCGACGTACATCGAGTTGGAGTTCGAGAAGGGGGACCCTGTGGCGTTGAACGGGGAGAGGTTATCGCCAGCTGAAATGTTGACGGCGTTGAATAAGCTCGGAGGAGATAACGGCATTGGTAGATTAGACATTGTCGAGAGCAGATACGTTGGGATGAAGTCGAGAGGTGTGTACGAAACGCCCGGCGGCACCGTTTTGTTAGCCATGAGAAGAGATTTGGAATCCATTTGCTTGGACCGAGGGGAAATGCATTACAAGGACGAGATTATGCCAAAATACGCGGAGTTGCTTTACAACGGCATGTGGTTTTCGCCGGAAAGAGAAATGATGCAAAAAAGCATCGATCAAGCCGCGCAACACGTCAACGGTACGGTCAGAGCAAAGCTGTACAAAGGCAACGTCATGTGCGTCGGACGAAAATCGCCCACCTCTTTGTACGACGTCAACTTATCCACGTTCGAAGAGGACGGCGGCGCGTACGACCAGAAAGATGCCGCCGGCTTTATCAAGTTGAACGCGCTGCGATTGAGAACGTTGAAGAGAAGACGCACGGACGCCGGCAAGTAAGTTTGAGGCGAAAAGAAGAAGAGGCTGGTTGTTGTTTTTTTACAACCAGTACCACACTATGATATTGTTTTAAACCAAGTATTTAATACAAAACTACTACGTATATACAATGTTCATGTTCACAGGTACACACCGGTACACATCTACTAAACGACTTTTAGTTTATATCCTTTACTCTTGGCGAACTTCATGCAATCTTTTTCCGTCACTTCAATCGCCCAGTGTAACATTGTTTGTCGAACGACGGGTGAAATCGAGGCGTCGTCGAAACGTCTGTTTGACGAAACAATCTTGTTCAAGAGATTATTCTTCCATCGACCTTTTTCGCCGCCAACTCCGGTCCAGCGCGATATTTGTCTCGCATCGTCCGCCGTTCTTCTCCCGAGATAAAACCTGCAATACCACTGGAACCACCCTCTCGGATCTTGTTCGTTAATCCATCCGTGCTCTTCCCAATAGTGCTGATCTTGACCCGCTTTCACTTGATACAGGTTTCGGTAACTTTTATACACTCGATTCTCGTATAAACCTTTGGACATGTTCTCGAACCATTCCTCGGGAAACTCTTTCGACGCTACTAGAATTGGACGTTTGAGGAAACCTTTTTTACCTCCTCGAGGGTTAAAATAGCACCCACCAAACGTCCCGGCTTGAATCATTTCTTTCGGCGTCAAATTCGGTTGAAAGTGCGCTTGCGAACTCGGAACGTTTTTGAACGTTAGCTTCCCAGTCGCCTCGTCGCGCTTCAAGACGGAACTTTCCGGGTACACCTCTTTCTCCTTCGTTCTCCTCGCCGGTTTGTAAAACACCGCCGATTTTTGCGCCTCTTCTCGCGTCTTTGGCGGGTCGTACGTCCCAAACGACGACGACGCTCTTTTCGCAGTGCCACCACCAGAAGGGACTAAAGTGGGCGTCGATATCGAAACGTCGACTTTCTCTTCGGCGTAGTTGACCACTTTTTTATCTCTCGCGCTCGTTCTTTTCGTCGCTCCGAACAGCAAAGGTTTGGATTTTGGAAGCAACTTACTCTTCTTCATCTTCTTCCTCCTTCTCTCCTCCTCTGTATCCTCCTCGGACGATGATGGAAAAGCTTTACGCTTCGCGTCTCCGAGAACTTTTTCCATGCGTTTTTTGTTCGCTTCGCAGCGCTCGTCGCGTTCGCGCTCGTACTCCGTCCGATTGGCGGCCGCTACCATTTGATTCTTATTCTTATTCTTATTCTTATTGCTATTATTATTAAAGAGAGAGAGAGAGAGAGAGAGTTCTTCTTCTTGACTTGTTCTTCTTCTTCTTCGGATAAAAGAGTTTCACTAATGAGAGAGAGAGAATGAGAGATTAATGCTGACGTCAAGCACACCAAAAACTGATGAGAAGTTGTTTATTTCTGTCTGTTTTGTCTGTTGTTTCTCTTCAAAAAAAAAAAATGGAGAGAAGTGTACTATTGATGAGAGGAAAATTAAGTCTTTTGTCTGCGCCTTCAACATCTTCTTCTTCTTTCACGACGACAAGAAGACAAAGAAGACAAAGAAGAAGTGAAG
>Ga0209090_10000648_pt1 | contig 21860 bp, 17 predicted proteins | sample ArcticOcean_MG_C_9_FD_187432 | JGI IMG/M metagenome (GOLD analysis project Ga0209090, IMG submission 187432) | Marine microbial communities from western Arctic Ocean - ArcticOcean_MG_CB2_152 (SPAdes) (version 2) | ecosystem: Environmental > Aquatic > Marine > Oceanic | place: Arctic Ocean... | reverse complement strand
GAAGTATCATTATCGGCTTGGGCATCATAAAATTCGTAGTCGCATGAGTACGTAGTAACATTTTCAGAGGTATTTTCTGTGATTGTCACATTAGATACAATTGGAGTTTGATTGAGCCATTCTGTCGCTGTAATCACAATTCCATATGGCATGTAAATCGCAAATGGACTATTTCCTCCAGGCAGAAGTCCATCAAAGGTATCATTTCCACCACCAGGGAAAGTTGCTGTGAAACCGTTCCAAACAGCTAAATTACCGTTAGTGAATACATCTCCAGTAACTGGATCGTCATAGACACTCATGTTTTGATTGAATGTTGTTGCACCTAAGTATGCCATCGTGTCAATCCCTACTTGAGTCCAAACATATCCAGTTGGAGCATTACCTACAATCCCTGCAGGCATGTAAACCGCAAACGGACTATCGCCGCCTGGTAAGAGGCTTTCAAAGGTATCATTCCCCCCTCCCATAGCAAAAGTGAATCCATTCCAAATAGCCAAATCACTGTTGGTGAATACATCTCCGGCAATCGGATAACCATAGACACTCATGTTTTGATTGAATGTTGTTGCACCTAGGTATGCCATTGTATCGATTCCTGACTGGGTCCAAATATATCCAGTTGGAGCATTACCTACAATCCCTGCAGGCATGTAAACCGCAAACGGACTATCGCCGCCTGGTAAGAGGCTTTCAAAGGTATCATTTCCACCCCCTGGGAAAGTTGCTGTGAAACCGTTCCAAATCGCCAAATGCACCCCTGTGAATTCATCTCCTGCAACCGGATCACCATAGACACTCATGTTTTGATTGAATGTCGTTGCTCCAAGATATGCCATTGTGTCGATACCAACTTGAGTCCAAATATATCCTGTACTATCTGTATCGCCAGTGCCTGATAGTGCTGCATCAAGAATACTCTGAAGCCAAGCATCCATTTCTTCTTGCCAAAAATCTGCAGTATACCAGGTATAGCCTGCTTTGGTGAAAATGTCGGCACAATCGATATTATCTTGATGAGTGGGGTCATAATCTGTTGAATTACCATTACCCTTAGTTTCGTAGATATGGATGCAATCTAAACCATCCTTGGCACCGATTCCTTCAAAGTAGAAGTTGTCTCGATAATAATCTTGGAAACCATAACTGAACATCAATACAAATACTACGATTAAAGTTGCAATATATGGTTTAGCATGATGCCCTCCTGCAATAAAAGAACGCTCTGGTAGAGTGGTAAATATTTGTATGCCAGTAGTTTCAATATCCTCTATTACATCTGATGATTCTTCTTCTTCTTCTTCTTCTTCTTCATCAGCCGACTCTACCACTTTTTCAATTTCTAAATCAATGGTATTTACCGGTTCTACTTCTTCTTGTTCAGAATCTAGATCTTCATCAAAAGTTAAACCGATTATCCGCTTTACTAATTCGGCTTTTGACCCTATGGTGGATAAATCATTTTCTTTGGCCATGTCAACTAAATCAGCCTTTTTTAATTTCATCAATTCGTCAGATGATTGGGTCACCATATCACCCCCGCCATTAATGCGACAACAAATGGAATACCAATCATAAGATTCACGCCCCATAATAATTTGCGTTCATCCCCAGGCCATGCCCAAGATACTTTCAGCATCTCTTCATCAGGTTCAAGTGCATCAATCAGCTTTTTCTCCCAGCCAGTGGCTAGGACTAGAGCGCACAAGACTGCCAATACAATGTCAGGCACTGGAATGATAATCTCAAGCAGAGAAGTAAATACCGCAGTTATCGCCACCATTACACCAAGAGCAACTATACGCAATATTTTCTGATCTCTTTCGCTTTCAATCGTAATTAAACCGAATTTAACAGCATGTAATAAAGCGATTGTGGGATAAATTAAGTGGAAAGTGAAGCCATCGCTTAATGCGCTAATAATCTCAGCATTCGAATCAATTGGTTGCCCGATGAAATCCCATTCTGCATATTCGCTTACAAAAGCCCAATGACGGAAGATTATCAGTGCCCATATCACTAGGATATAGGCTGAAAAGACCGTCGCCAAACCGGTTTGTTGTTTCTTACGAATGCACTGAACAATATGGAATAATGCGCCAAAGGCAAAACCGAACATTACAAATGAGAACATTCCCAGAATGAATGTCATCTCAATGAGAGTGATCATACCAGCATAAAAGCCATCTGAGGCGGCTGAATAATTAACCATAGGAAAGGTCCACCAGGTATCACCAGTCCCAGTGAAGAAACCAATGGATCTGAAAACCATGTTATCCATTACAACTGCGACAGTACCCAGTGCGAAATACCCCGAGCGTCTTAATGCAAGTGATTCTTCATCTGTGCTATCTACAGGAGGAGGGAATAATAATAACCGTAGTCCAGCTAAAAAGCAGACAAATACTGCCATCATAATTAGAGTCGATGTTAGCATCGAATTGTAAAATGGATCTGCATCAGCGCTAACTGCTTCCTGATCGAGATAAATGAATACAATAACAATTATTCCAATTGCTGCAATTTGCCATCCCTTTCTAAAGAATGGTATTGGCACTAATAGCATTATGAATAGATGAATATAATAGAAATTAATTGCGTAGGCCATTGCAGATATATATTGTATGAATCCACTCGCAATTGTAGCATCGACACCGAGTGAAGGTTCGAGTTCTGTTATACGCTTCAATATGAAATACAGTAGTAGCCAAATGACCAACGAGGCTCCCATTTTCCGGTCCCAAGTTCTGTCATCATTCAAATTCCTTAGATGGAAATAGGAGATGAAGAGTAGTATGAATACGCTCAAAATTAGACCAATGTCATCCAGCAGTTCTAAACCTTCGGCCATATCGGTTCTTCTTAGTTCTAAATAATAACCTTATCATGAGGAAAAATGAACTGAATTAATTTTAGTATCAAATCATATGGCCTCAGATGCTTTAAATTTAATTTATAATATCTTTGCCATACGATAAAATAAACAGTTACACCGGTTTTATTACTTATCGTAAAATGATAATTATCGTAAACAACTAGTAGATCACTATGCTGGAATTGCCTTCGACAATTATATCTTGATAGTATAATTGAACTAATAATTCACAAGATGAATTACATATCTGGAAATTATTTTCTTTGACATAAATAGTTTCATTGCTACTCCATTGGTTTTCATTTTGATCGGTATCTATCAAAATACACGGTGATGGTTGTACTTTTTCAGGGTCATTTAACGCCTGAAATGATTCTCCGTCTATCCAAGAAACAATCATACTAATTTGCCTTTGCTCATCATTTGAATTATAATAACTTAAAAATTGAATTTTATATTTACTTGAACCATCATCGATAATATAGACGCGATCTTTTGCTTCCACACGGTGTACTGAAAGATTATAATCATACCAATCTAACCGCTCTTCGGAACTCTCTGAATAATTTTCATCTTTGACATCTGAATAATTTAATTGGCTAAAAAGTAGTTCATCAGTGTAAAGTCCTACTACATTTTCACCCAAAAATATATCTGTTTTTGAAAACTTAATGGTATAATCGCTTTCGTTGGACTGTTCCATATCACCGACATCCAAATACACAAAATTATCCGAAATTGCATCGATTGCCACATTGAAAGTAACACCATCCGCAACGAGTGAAGATTTTATCTTCTCACTATCTTCACTTAAGGAAATTAATCCGCCAGTGGTGCATTGGAACTCTGTACCATTCTTTACTAAAATTACTTTTGTGAGGGCCCAATCTAAATTATCAGTTCCAGAATTAAAGTCCAAATCAAGTAAAATATCACTATCATTATCGGAAACAAATGATTGATTGTCGGTAATTGTAAATACATTTTCAGTACCTAAATTTGAATCATATTTGTAGATAATAAAACCCCAATAGATGGATCCTATCAAACACAAAAGCAAGAATCCAACGGCTGTTTTTTTTGCGTAACTATTCATTCTGATTCCTCTACTTGGGAATTTTGCCTATTTCCTTTGTGATTATAGTAATCCAGTGCCGCACCTGCTGGAAGCAATACAGTCCACCATTTTGGCCTTCGAACATCTCCTTCCTCGGTAACAAAAGAACGAATTATCATAGATAGTAAATCGATAATTACCACTACCACAAATACTACGATTAGCAAAGCAAATGCTCTGTCATAATCAAATGGTGGATTGATATAATTATCAATGTACATCCCAATTCCGCCAGCACCTACTAAACCAAGAACGGCACCATGTCTAACATTATATTCAAACATAAACATCAGTTGGCTTAGCAAATGATTACTAGATTCAGGGATTACAATATGAAATAATCTCTCAGAGTGTGTAAGACCCATCGCCATACCTAATTCAAGTGGAGCATTTGAAATTCCTTCCATCGCCTCATACTGAAGTTTACCAAGATATCCAATAGTGTACAGAGTCATCGCTAGGATTCCAGGTAATGGTCCAAAACCTAGTGCTATAGCAAACAGAAGAGCCCAAATAATACTCGGCAAACTTCTCAAACCCGCCAAAATAATTCTTGCTGCCAAGTTGATTGGTAGTGGAGCAAGATTATTTGCTGCAATCGAAGCAAGCGGAATCGCAATAATAGCACCGACTAATGTGGCGATAAAAGCCATCTTTATTGTCACTACCATGCCAGTCCAGGCCTTAGAACAAAATAATTCAATACTTTCATCACAGACATCACCATTAGGCTTGTGAAGCGAACCGTCAACCCATACTTCAGCTTCTAAAACAGACCAATCAGGAGGCCACAAATCTTCCGTGAAAAATATCTTCAGATTTTCTGGAGCATTTTCAATTTGATCCCAATCTTCAACTAGATCGTCCAAAAAGACCCATGCTAAAATAAACAAAATCAAACCAGTAAGGAGCAATTTCTTATTCATCGAAACCACCTTCTTCAACTAGTTCATTTCCTTTAATTCGCCATACTCTATCTGCCATTTGTAGGGCTCTTTCTTCATTATGTTCTACCATAAGTAATGTGGCACCTAACTCTGTTACAGCTTTCTGTGTAGCTTCGACAATAGATTTTACATTCTCTGAATCCAACTCTCCAAGAAATTCGTCAGCCAAAATCAATTGCGGCTTTTGAATCAGTGTACGAGCAATTGCAACCCTTCTTTGCTGACCTCCCGATAAGATTCTTACCGGAAGGTCTGCTAGATCTTGAATGTGCAATGATTTCATCGCATTTTCAATATCATTTCTGAGTTTTCGATCTAAGGGGAAAAATACTGAAAGCCATTTTGACCTTCTTGTTATAGCTCCCAAAGCAATATTACTTCGAACACTAGAGTGGCTGATTAATCCAAGTTTTTGTGGGATATATCCAATACCCCCTCTCCTCGGTATTTTATGAGATACTTCCCCCGAAAGAGGTCTTATCAAACCTGCTATAGTTCGTAAAAGTGTAGTCTTTCCAATGCCAGAGGGGCCCAAAATAGCAATTATTTCTCCTCCGAATATGTCCTTGCTGATTTTTGAAACCAGAGGCTTATTGTAACCTATTGAAATATTCCGCAACATTAGTATTTTATCCTTGGAAATAGAGCCATTGATGTTCTCCATAGCGGATTCATCTACTATATCCAATCAAACATCCCTCCCTTCCATTGATTACTATATTTCGATTAGGGGCTTGAATATCATGCAGATGTTTCAGCAGCTGAAATACCATATTTTTCAGCATGATAATATTGTGAAAGTCCTGGAATCTCATCTAGTAAACTGGAATAGCTTCCGAGATGATTCTGGCTGTTTCCTGCATTCAATTTGTAACCCTTTGAGGTCACGGAAGAAAGAATCTCATCTCCGCATTGATTCAGAGGAATATCCGCCACTTGGTGAGTCACTGAATTGTAACAACCAGTGTAGCTTTGACCTGCCATTGAATAATTTTCGATCCACATCTCATCGCCCCAGTTTAGCATAGCATTCAGAATTGCATTTCTAGTGTATACATCTAACAAGTCAGCGTTATACATTACTGGATGGCTTGGGGATTGACCAAATGATGGCAATTGCACATATTGATCGATTTCTAAGCACCATGCTTGGTTATCTGATGCATTGGCGTTATCGCAATATTTTGCTACTGTACTAAAGTCATCACCTTTAGCGAATGCTACATCTCCATATCCTGAACTCAAGCATTCTACTGCTCCATCATAGCTAGAATAAAGTGCACCACTATCTGGAATCGATGCAGCGTTACCGTTGCTGTTTGAACCATCAAAGTGAGCATCTATAGTTAATCTAAGTGAGTTTATATCCGATGCATCTCCGACTGGAGTAACATATCCGTTTCCTATCAAGTAACCCATTGGCATAAGCATTCCTGCAGACTTTAACCAGCCTGTGTGACATGACGTCTTACCTGCCAGAAGTGCGAATGGGTCGGTAGATTCGTCTCCATCAAGAGCAGCGTTAGCGACATCAGTCCCCTTCAAGACCCAAGCAGAGGCATTGTAGTAAGTATCTCCTTGAGAAGTGGTTGTTTCAACTGCTAGAGTCGAAAGACCATATTGCTTCCAACCAATCCATGCTGGTCCTCCTTCCATAAATCCGAGATCTGCAGAACCGAATCTTAGAGCCTGTATTATCATCCCCTCAGAAGAAACGTCGTAAAGGTTGACATTTACACCAAGATCTGAGGCCAACCTGTCTGCCATACCTTGAGCATTGGCATTAGTGCTACCATCATCTGCAAGATAATATGCAATATTGATTGTTGACTTAACCGCTCCTGTTGCAGTTCCATCTGAAAACGCATTTCCATATTTACTAGAAATACCTGGGATATTCATCAGTGTAGCCCCATAGGTGCCCAAATGAGCATCTGTATCTGTTGCTATCATTGCACTTGTTCCTAGAACATTAGTTAGAATCTCTAAACCTTCTAGATCATCTTTCATTGCGACAAGAGCATCACGAATCAGAACTTCCTTAGCATCATCTAATACAGCATCATTATACATTACCGCGTGACTTGGAGATGAACCAAATTTAGGTAGTGCGATATATTCATTCATTGGTAAACACCATGCCTCATTTTCAGTAGCAATTTCATTACCACAATAAGAGCCTGGAGTAGAGTCCTTTGCAAAAGCAACATCCCCATATCCTGAACTTAAGCATTCTAAAGCTCCATCATATCCGGAATAAAGGGCACCACTTGCTGGAATAGATGCTGCATTGCCACCGCTCTTACTACCATCAAAATAGTTGTTTATTGTTGTACGAAGTGTTTCGGTATCACTCATATCCCCGGCTACAGTAACATATCCATTACCAATCAAGTAACCCATTGGCATTAGCATACCTGCGGATTTTAGCCAGCCAGTATGGCAAGAGGTTTTACCTTCCATCAAGGAAAAGGGATCTGTTGAATTATCATCATCGAGATATGCTTCTGCGATATCTGAGCCGTTTTTAACCCATGCGTGCGCATTATAGAAAGCACGACCATCTGATTTTGTATCTGCAGCCATTACATCCAACCCATATGCATTCCAGCCGACCCATGCTGGTCCGCCATCAATATTCATTGCAATATCCGCATTTCCAAATCTTAATGCTTCCATTGCGAGTCCTGAACTACCTACGTCATAGAGACTGACGTCCATATTCAACTTCTCACAAAGATAATCTGCAACTTGTTGAGGATTAGCAATTTCTGTTGCGTCTTCTTTTACTTCATATGCGATTTTTAGTTCGTCGCCAGTACAATTGTCAACCGCAGTTATATCAGAATTTTCCACAGTATCTTCAATGCATCCTGCTAGCGCAGCACTACAGATAAGCAACATTATTGTCATGGATTTCATTTTTAAATTCGCCACCTTGACACACCAGTTTAGGGGGCCCTAAATAGAGGACCTACATAAGGTTTAGGTCGCCCTAAAAATTATCATCGCTATATCCATGTCCGAGTTTAGAAAACGATTCTGCTGGAATTACCTGTAGTGTGTATTTCATTGGATGTGAGTCCGAACTTCACATGATGAAGGTTGCTTGGGGGCTTCGCTAAAACCGAATTTACAGGGATTAGTCATCGAACTTATCTCACCAACATCTTGACCATCTATAGTCGCACTACCCTTGATGATTTTCGATACACGGTCAATGGCGTACCATTCTTTCCGATTGTTTTTGGTAGTCCCATGAGTTCGAGTTCCAAAAAATACTCTTGCGAAGAATAATTCAACTGTTGCGATGAAAAACAATGAACGTTTAAATGGAATCTTCCACCCTTTGTTCCATTCAAAATCGAGAGCGAGGCCCTCTGATTTCAGTGAAAGTGTTTGCTCTTTATTCTCAATATCAATATCTTGAATCTGGATTTCATCAAATGTATACATAGCTTGTATGTAGTCCGAAATAGTGGAATTAGGTGCAATTAAAACTCTATGGCCGTCTGGTTTGGCCCACATAATGTCAGTAAATCGACCAAATGGAGATGACATCCAATCACCAACAACTATCCGATCTCCGCTTTCAAAACTACAGGATGAAATCCTTCCTTGGAATACATCCATCGATTCAATCGACTTTTCTTTTCCTTTAAACGGGGTGATTTCTCCGATCCAGGAGATTAGAAGAATTAGGAAAATCTGTATTATCAAACGGATTACGTGCCATACGTCGTCATATTGCGTACCATTGAGAGGGATGTCATTGTACCACATGTTGAAATTAGCCCAATACAATATTACAAGCAAACCATTCAATCCGACTGCTCCTATTGACCTAGTGGCTGGAATAATCAACAATAGTCCCAGTAAAGTTTCGAATAAGCCACTGAATAATACCCAGAATCTCGCAGAAGGTAGAACTTCAGGCACTATCGGTTCATACCATACTGGGTGAATGAAATGATCAATTCCTATCGCCATGAAAGCAAATCCTATGCTCAGAGCAAGGATATTCCGCAACATGGAATGAATTGTCACATACCGCCGAAACGTGGTTCGGAGATAAAGTAATGTTCAGTACCAGCGCTTCAATAAATCGACTGACTTTCCCAGTTTCCAGATTTTACTCGTTCAAATTACTATTCCTGGAATGACGATTAACAACATCCATGCTCACGCATTGGAGCGGCTACGAAGTTTACTTTGTCGATATCATGGGTGTTGTTAAGTTTGTCAATAGCTGTACGGAAAGATTTGGCATCACCACGTACCTGCATTGTATCTACACATGTGTGGCTGTCTCTCAAGCAATTGTGATGAAAAGATAAGACATCGATCTCATGAGAATGGCGAAGTTCCATGAGTTTATGTTCAATTCCATGCTGATAATAAATCACGATTGTACCTTCCAAAACAATACCGTCGTCCATCGCAACAAGTTCGCCACGGCGCTTCGCCTCCGCAAAGTGCAAACTGGCATCCCTAAGGAATAAACTTCGGTTTTTGTAGCCGGATTGCTGAATCAATGTATCCAACTGTTCGGCGAAATGCTTGTCAGTACTAAATGAAAGAACTCGGCTCATGGTTCTCGACATTTGCAATAATTAATAATATTTGTTAAATACCTATTAATGAAGCGATAAGCATGACTAACCCGCCCATAGTGTATGCATTGATCACTCTCTTCATAGGACTAACCGGGGGGCTGCTCCCTGTTTTATCTAAAATAAAAGAGAACCCAGAACGCTTGAAAACACTCACAGGAATTGCTGCTGGAATTATTATTGCGTCTGCCATGATGGTTGTAATCCCCGAAGGATATGAATTAGCAACGAAAGATGAACATGACGCTCATGCCGAAGATGATAAAATCGCAGGCTCGATTGCATTAGTGATGCTAGAAGTAGACCATGGTGAAATCAATGCATCGCAAGCAATCGAGGAAATTGAAAACCTAGTTGGTGGTCATGAGGCGCACGCTGGTGAGGGTTCATACGATACTCATGAAGATGAATCAACCGAAAAATCTCTTTCAGAATCTGTACTTCATGTCATTGAAGAAGTCGAAGACGGCGATATTAATGCAACAATTGGTCTAGAGGAAATTGAGGTTTTGATTACAAGTCACGCACATGCGGCTGTCGAAGAACATCATGATGTCGATGGCTGGTTATTGGGTGGAGCTATTCTTGCCGGATTTGTTTTGATGCTGATTCTTGAAGGATCAGGAATTGGGCACGCAATTCACGAAGAACATCACGACCATGACCAAGAGCATGGGCACGAACACATCCATCACAGCAAAGGTGGATGGATGATGGTTCTTGGACTCACACTTCACTCTGCAACTGACGGATTAGCAATTGGGGCTGCTGCTGCGACTGGGAGTACGGCGATTACTGCAACTGTCGCTATGGCCGTTCTGATACACAAAGCACCTGCTGCATTTAGTCTAGGTATATTTTCAATGCATGAACGGGAAAACAGAAATGATTCGATTCGAGACGTGTTGGTCTTTTCTCTCGCCACACCAATTATGATGATGATTGCCTTCTATGCATTGGCAGATTTGGAGACTCACATCATTGGGTTGACTATGTTATTCTCTGCTGGAACCTTCCTATATGTTGCAACTGTCGACACATTGCCTGACATCCATAACCCAGTGACTGGTAGGAAAGCGATGATCTACGTGCTATTAGGTGCGCTAATATTCGCATTGATGTTGATAGGAGCCGATGCAGCAGGTTTGCTGGAACATGCTCACTGAAAGTCCATCCGGGTATACAAAGGGGATTCGGATGACCCCTTGCGATTTCATGGAAATGATATGTTGGTTGTCTGTATCAACCCACAAGAGACGGTGTGAAATTTCGTCAAGAATTGAGGGCGTTCTGTCCAGTCCCTTGAATGCACATACACGCAAGGAGCGCCTTCTGATCCAATAATATCAGACGATACGCTCGACTGTCTCTGGAGTCACACCTTCTTCTGCGGTCACACGGTAAACCATGACAGCTAGATTCTCAGGTGCGTTCCTGAATTTAGATACAATCATCGAGGTCTCGAATTCTGAACCGATTCCTCTGACTTTGAATTCCAAAACCATGTCGGCGATGGCAGCCATCTCCTGTTTGGTAGCCGCATCGATTGCATCTCTTGAAATCATCAATAATAGCAAACCGCGATACATTTGAGTGTGGGCTTGCATCATTCGCAACATCGAAATAACTCTAGTTTGATCATCCCTCTGAATAAAGAAATCAAGACTGTCAATTACGCCACGGAAATATGGCCCCATCGACATAACCTCATTGGTCATCTCAGTAAGGAAATCTTGAGTATTATCCTCGACAAATCTAGTTTGAGCTAAACGTTGAATGTCAGGCAACTTGAATCCTTCCAAACGGTAGCGGCTAGCCAGTAATTCCTTTTCTAAAACCTTGGAATTATATTCCTCTCCTAGGGTTCTGACTCTGATATCCTGGGGCCAATCATATTTGGTGAAGATTCGAGAAATCTCGGCTTTACTCTCATTGGTAGAAACGTACATTGTATTATCGGACTCTTCCGCTGGAGAGGTGAATTGTTTACCGAATAATTCTGCACCGCTTCCTGTATCTGTGAAGCCTATCATCATGAAACCGCGTGGAACGCCACCGCGCATTGCATCATCGAATTTTGGCACACCAAAACTACCAACGCTACCGAAAAACTCCTCATCTTCTGGATCGAAACTTACTTCTCTACTCATACTTCACACCTCAATGAATCACTACCTGTCCACGATCTATCAAATCTGTACAATATAAGTCAAGATTCGAAAGAACAGATGGTGGAACCTGGTCGGGAATGTTGAGGATTACGGTTAGTACCTCTCGTTGTCTGAAAGTGTTGATGAAGGTGTGCAGGTATTCTGCCAACATTTTCTCCTCATTGTAAATTGCTAGTGCATTCACCGAATCGATGAGGACAAAGTTCCTCGGGTTGTCAGTGGTTCGCAAGCGATATAGGGACCTCAACAATATACTCTCAAGCATTATCGGGCTGTCGATAAAAGTGATATTGTCATAAGGCACGTCGGTTCCACCCAATATTCCTGATGAAACAAGATCAATGAAATGGATATTGGACACATCTATTCCTATCGACTCGAAAGCTTGGATAATCTCTACCGCACCTCTACTAGCAGAGATGTAAATTCCACCCATCTCAAACATCTGAATCAGCGGCACCATGGTACTTGCGGTTACCATGAATGCATTCGAATTACCGCAACGTACTTGAATTGCGGAATTTAGACTAATCTCGGTTAATTGTTCAGCGATTCCATTGTCAAGTTCAAACATTTCAAGCACCCCATGAGCCAGCACGATCATTCAAAGCGCCCCATTTCAACATCGGGGTGAGCATTACTCCCAAAGGAGTTAGTTCAATGGCATATTTTGCCCTACTATGTTGAGTTCCACGCATTTTTACAACTTGAAGGTAACGTAATAGATGACCCATTCTTTCAACATCACCCATCACAATGATTCCATCGGCAATCGCTTCCTCTACACCAAAAGACGACCAGTGGGCGTTTTCTGTTGCTGATGTGATTTCAGCGATAAGTAGGGTAGTGCATCCTAGTGTAGCTAATTTCTTGCCGAGGGTAAAGAGGAAATCTCTGATCAACTGTTCACTCTTAATTTTATAACAAAGAGTCGTGACCGAGTCGATTACTAAACGGGTCACTCCGATGGTATTGACGATATCGACGATAGCCTTTATCAGAGCGTAAACATCTTGTAAATCAAAACTAGCCTTTTCAAGACCAAGCCAAGAGTACAGTACGTCCATATCGAACACATTGATTAGCCCTGAGTCTATCATTTTCATATCGAAGAAGGAATATTGTCTGATATTCTCAAGTAATTTAACACTTGGTTCTGTAGCGGTAAAATGGGCGCATGCCTCACCAGAAGTTGCTCCTCTGACTAAGAATTCCATGCCGAGCGTGGTTTTACCAGAACCGCAGGTTCCTGCTACTAATACCGTCGATCCATAAGGGATGCCGCCGCGCAAGATTTCATCCATTCCATGGACTCCTGTGATGCATCGATCACGACTGTAGACGGTACTTGGCTGCATGGAACAAGGGGACTAAGCCGTGTGAGTTGATGAGTATTTGGGCTGATAGATGCTCCTGAGTCCAACAAACCCAATCCTTCTTGACACTCAAACAGCATTATCAAGTTCAAATCTCACCGGGAGTGGGTGAATAGGATAAGTCCCATGCGCGTGTTGAATAATTCCAATCCAGGCTAGATCCGCCAACAACACCGACACCGGGAGTCCAGACGCATTTGTCGACGAGGGCTCCTTCTGATTCCGTATCATACGCATAACGCATCTCGACTCTGCCATTTGAATCAGATAAGCCATCTATTGAACCAACTCCTAAAAACCCGGAACTACCCATATCGAACACAGTACTGGCATTGCCTACATCCTGCGCTGGAATACTACCGGTAAGAATCGATAGCGAGTTTCCGGGAACTACGCCTTCTGTAAAGAGATAATTCAAGGTTCCAGTAGTTCCAAGCCTTACAAAGGACCAACCGCGTAAAGTTACAGCAAAACCCTCAGGATTCTTCAACTCAATCCATTCAGGACTACCGCCATTAGGGGCGGGGAAAACCTCAATCATTTCCAGTTTAGGGGGAGCTTTACCTCCATCATGAACCTCGACACTGACTTGTACTGTTTCACCTGAAGAGGTAAAGGAACGACTTGCGGTTGAACTAATACTAGCGCTATCTCTTGTGGTCCCGCCTTCAAAAAGAATTAGTCCCTCGCGTTCTACGTCAGACGAATCGGTCACTCTGATAAGCAGGCGCATATTTAGGCCGTCATTCAATCCCAAACCCTGTACCATTGCACCTTCAGTGATATTTTTCAGTGCTGCAAGTCTCTGAGTGTCGAGCACTCCATCGCTTATCAGACCTGGTTGCAGATTACCTTTTGATAATTCGACAGTGTTGTGTAAATGCCATTCCGAAGTTGCGTTTGCAGTATCTCGATTTCCATCGAGTTCTGGTACGAGCCAGCCCTCATTCGCCGTCAATCTCTCTAATGCTTCAGTAGCCGCTCTGTCAACGAGATCAGTATGCGGATCGTTTGAACTGAGAGGCAGTTGGGCCAATGATAAGAAAGCGGTGAGTATTATCAAGAAAAGGGCGAACGCAGTGAGAAATTCAATTACTGCCACAAGTGCTTCTTCATCCTGTTGCGGATGTTGACGCAATGAAGCGGCTTGCATAGGCGTATGCAAAGGCGGAACCGACATGAGACTATCGCCGTTTACCCACCTACAGCGCGCTAATAGGGCTTCAAGGCACTTCTCCACCGATTGGTATTTGAGCAGTGCTGGCGAGGAAGTATCAATGTCGAGGGCTGATGCTGTATCAAGGGCTGGAAAGTCTCGCAGCGCCATTGCGATTTCGATGTTGATTTTACTATCTGCATTTGTCGGATTAGCAACCCTACCCACAGCATCTGCACTTGCTTCTGGTGACCTTGCTCTCACCGACACAATTTCTCCGATTGCCGACAGGTACTATACATCTTATGGCTCAGTAGAACTAGCGGTAAAAATCGAAAATCTAGATACTGCAACAAGCCCAGTAAGAACATTACAATGGCACGTGTGTGAAGGTGTGACTCTCGCCTCTCTATGTATTTCTAATAGCATCAAAGACGGACAAGAGGACATTCAACCGATGGCTGCCGGGGAAATTAACAATCATGTATTCTCTGGTGATGGTTTCATAGACTGGGGAGCGAATGGAATCCATACAGTCGTGTATAAATTCGTGCAATCCGATTCCCAGGGCGGCAATAATATGCTAACTTACAGCTTTAATCTCACTACAGAATTTGTCGACTTCAATCTTGATATCCAAAACCCAATTGATGATATCCTCCATCTAGGGCAATATGATGGTGAAAGTATATTGAATACCGATACAGATTATAATCTTACAATTACCTTTGATTTCAATTCATGTGGTACTTGTTCTGTAGATGCGACAATGGGCTGGGAACTCTATTCCTCTAATGGATTAACTTTGCTTTCACAGGCAAACCATACAATTGCAATGGCTAGTACAATCGGTATCGGAAAACAATTGAGTAATCAAATCCCCGCACTCACCTATAGTTCCGAAGGTAGATACCTGCTGAAATACGGATTATTGAACACATCAGGTTCTATTGATATGATCTCATCGAATAACCTTGCATCAGTGGACATCATATTTGATGATACTATCGACCTAGTTGTAGAGTCGATGCATCCATTACACGATCCAAGTTCAAGTAATCTCTATTATGGCAACCAAAGCCTTCAAGCGACATTTAGTAATGATGGAAATGTCAGCATCTATGACCCCGATGTTGAATTCAGACTCGAATGGCTGAATGGAACTACCTCTGAATCACAATCATGTGAAATACCGGTAATTCACCCGGGAGAGTCACAAAGTTGTGTTTTTGACGTCACTACCTTCGGTGATGTAAATGTGCGAATGTCGATTCAAGAATTATTCAGTTTTGGCGGTGACGCAAAGAATAGCAATAACCTGATAATCCAGTCCGCTACTGTGATAGCAGGTGATATTTTACCAAGTATCATACAAACCAATAATGGTGGCTTCTATTACAGTGGCGATCAAATAACCTTCCAAGCAATAACCTCTCCTTTAGCGGCTAAACCGGTAACATTCCAATGGCGCCATAGTGCCTTAGCGATTCTTGGCACCGGTCAAACCATCTCTCCTAACGGCACTATATTTGGCAACATGGGAGACTTTACCATCACTCTATATGCTACCGACGCCTTAGGAAATATCGAATCTGCATCGGTAGTAATTTCAATCCTTAACAGTACAAACATCGGTGACGAAACATATTTCACCGGCACTGCAATCACCAGAACCCATGCCTATGCCGAATCTTATTTCGCTTATCCTATTCTCAATGGTAAATACGGAGCAGGAGGTAATCTCTCTGCTCTAAGATTGATGGCGTTTGATTTGATTCCCAATGATGGAGAGAGCGATCTTGGATTGGAATTCATAGAGATGGATGTCAATCTATCGCTTATCCTCCCTCTAAACGTACCATTCGATTCGGTCAAAGTGAGAAAACTCAATACTATGAATGATACAACGTGGCAAGAATTCGGTGACCTGGATTCTTTCACATTAGTCGATAATGTGACGATGAAGATTCGTCTTAATGAACCAGCAAATCTTCTTTTCGTCGGCGTCTTACCTCCCCCGGACGTAAGCCCTGGCAACCTAAACCTGACCCAATTACCAGCAGGCCAATTGCGCTTGGATTGGCAGCCGGTTGGGGATTTAAGCAATCCTTACTTCGGAGAATGGAATATATATCGAATCACAGGTTCTGCTGCAGCTGGTTCGTATTTCCCTGAACCAAATGGTACAACAAGTACTTCCACTTGGAATAAACTACTTGAAAACACAAAAGTTGCAACGGTGAGTCCAACTACTTCATCATGGATTGATCCAAACTCCTTGGAAAATGGGGTCTGTGCATCTTACGTGATTATCCCAACTGATAGAACAGGCCTAATCAACATCAACTCAGGAGTGATTTCTCACGATGAGGAAGGAGAGCCTGGCCTCTCTTGTGGTGATTCCATCGTACCTCAATCCCAAGTTCTTAATCTAAATGCTATAACAACTTTTGATAATTCCACATCGTGTCACCTGAAGTATAATGATTGGTATGCATGCTATCAAGTCGCCCTGAGTTGGACATTCCCTGTCGGAGAATCCGATGGTAACATTTCATGGAATCTCTACCGCTTGGAGATACAGCCTGACGAGATTGATCTACGCTTTGTTCCACCTGTGATGAGGGGAATAATCAATGCACCTGGAGAAGTTAGTACATACGTGGACAATGGCAGTGAATATAATGGAATTCGGCCCTATCGCACCTACTATTACGTACTAGCCCCGATAGATGTAATCGGTAACGAGGCCACTATAATCAACTACCCAAGCAATAATGCCATCAGAGTCCACATCGATGATGAACATTGGGAGTTCAACGCATGGCGTATACCGGAGCCTGAACCCGAACCTGAACCACCTATGGGCAGTCCTTGGCTAGGTGGGTTATTTGAGCAGATGAATAACGAGGTTTTCCAGATTGCAGGCATTACTATGATCGGAATAATCGTTGCTAACTTTATAGGAATCCCACTATTAATGATGAAGAATAAGAAACTCAAAAGGAAGATTAAGGGTAAAAAAGGCGTAGATGTTGATGTCGACCTCGAAGATGATTTAGCAGATTTCTTCAGCTAATCAGTTTGAATTGCTTTCGTACAATGCTAGGTACTGTTGAGAGCGCGACGAGAGGGATTTGAACCCTCGTGGGATAACCCATCGGATTAGCAATCCGACGCAATGGCCAGACTATGCGACCGTCGCAAGCAACCTCGCCACCTGCGGCCTTCCGATAAATAAGACGGTTGAAAACCATGTTCAATTCAGGCCTAGTATCCCAAGCCAAGATGGCGGTATTGCCACACAAAGCACCAATCCAATGAACATCCAACCAAGGTAATACAGTGAACGGAAAAATGATTTAGCAGCACTAGGCATTCGTCCCTTATCGTCGAATGGTTCCTCATAATCAATTTGCCAAACCGAAAGCGCATACCACATGGTCAGGCCACTGGCTACTAGCGACCATAAGATTGGGAGACCTGATTCAGGCCAGAAGAAAGGAACCAAACCCAGCGTAAATAGGGCGAAACAGTAAATCTTTGATTCCAATAGAGTTCGCTTTGCCCCTTTGACCTCATTCATCATCGGAATTTTTGCCTTTGCATATTCTCCCGAGCGGTAAAGTGCGAGGGCCCAGAAGTGTGGCGGAGTCCAAAGGAAAACCAGCATGAAAAACATCCATGGGATAGGTGAGCCTAAATCAAAAGGATTCATTCCCGATAATTCCGCTGATGCAGCGCCAGCCCAGCCGATTACAGGCGGGGTTGCCCCAGCAGCACCGCCGATAACGATATTTTGTGGAGTTCTGCGCTTGAGCCACATGCTGTAGATAAAGACGTAAAATAGTACTGAAAACAAACTCCAGAAAGCAGCTTTCCAATGAAGGGTCAAGAAGAGAGCTGAACCTGAAAGAGCGGTTATTACACCAAATGTCAGAGCAGTAGCCGGTGAGATCCAACCCATTGGAAGTGGGCGCTTTTCGGTTCGGCTCATCAATGGGTCGATGTCGCGGTCATACCACATATTGATCGCATTAGAGCCACCAGCAGCCAAAGTCCCGCCAATCAAGGTGATAAACGAAGTCCAGATGGTGTCGAACCAAGTCCTCTCACCTGCTATTGAGCCATGTCTTACCAGCAGATCATGTGCAAGAATAGCACATATAGCTGTTACTTGGAGTAATATTACAACCCTCAATTTAGAAATTTGAATCAAACAAGATAACAACCCCGGGTTTTCTTGTTCACTCACTCTCTTCACCCCCTATAGGATAGGCTAGTTTGACCAACATGTATCCGAAGGCTGCTGCTAAGAAACTAGATATTCCTATCACTAAATGCAGAAGAGAAAGATATTCGGGGAAACTATCGATTTTAGCAAGGACAATGTAAAGACCACCGACAAATATGTTTAGCAACCAAAAACCAGTAGCAAATTCCATGCACTTACAATAGATTCCAGGTGCATCTGCTTCAGCACTACTCTCTTTGAGGCGCAGTGAACCCATTATCAAGACAACACCAACCAAGGCTGCACCGATTCTGTGGATCATCTGTACCAACACCCCAGGGCCGCCCATACTAGGCAAAATATCGCCATTGCATTTGGGCCAGCCATCAGGAAGGCCAACTGAACAACCTTTATTGTAATCGCCGCCAGCAGTGCTTGCCACCCATGCCCCCATGATCAATAGAATCAGGATAGTGGTGACGACAAGGCCGATACGTTTTCCTTCACTGAGTAAGAAGTTCTGATCCACCTTAGGGAATAATGTTTCATCACCTTCATTTCTTCGCATCAATAGCCACTGCCAAATCAGTGAACTAGTGAATGAAAGAGCGAGAACTAGATGTAGCGCTACCGACCAATCTACATTATCGAATTTTACAGTTAGCGCACCGACAACCGCTTGAATTAACAATAGTGCTCCAGATACCTGGGAGGTTAGGAATACCTTTCTACCCCATTCGCCTTTGTTTTTATGGCACAAATACATATTTCCAAGAATGGGGACTGCGATAATACCTACCAATAAACGATGAAACCACTCAACGAATATCTCAAGAGTTGAATAGCGATAATCTGCACCTCTAGAATCGATTTCATCTGGATTCGCCTCATACCATTGACCCTGCTCTTCTTCTGAAACGATGAAAGTTACTTCACCGAAACATGTTGGCCAATCAGGACAGGATTCACCAGCATCGAAAATACGAATAGTACCTCCGATGACGATTATGAGTAAGGCCATTACCGTCATAAACAACGGTAGAGTTGAGGGGCGCCTCAAAATACCACTCGCCATGTTCTGCTCGTCATGAGGGCCCTCCTTTAACAAACCGCATCCGCTGCGCTTGACATGCGAAGGTCGATTTTGGCTCTAGCACTATTATTACTGGCGGTCTTACCTAGTTCGACAGCCGTTAGTGAGCAAGAACCTGGTGTATTGCTAGATGTGATTGTTATCGATCTCGATTGTTTAGCGACCAATACCACCTGTAGCGGCTATCGCCCAGCGCATTTGGTTGAATACATGGGCGCTGATTGGTGTCAACCCTGTCAGATAGTCGAAACACAACTAGATGAAAGAACTGAAGATGATACCTTCATCCTTCGTCATCACCCATCGCCAAAGGATGTGAGTTATCTCTCGGAATCATATTATCGATTCTCAACGATTCTTGGCCTGTGGGGATTGCCTACTATGGTGATCGATGGTGAAGGATTGCTAGCCGGATCATCCCAGATTGCTGAATTGGAAGTCGCTTTGTCTAATCGAAGTGATACAAATTTCACAGGATTAACAGCAGTAGAATTGGTAAATGGCACCTTACAATGGGACACTGCAACTTCTAATACCTTCATCGAGGTATGGACAACTACTGAAATAAATCATGAAGAAGAGGGGTATGCACTTACAAATATGGCGGTAAATCATACCTTTTCGGCTGGCGCAGACATCGCTGTCGATACCGATGGTGATTTCCTAGTAATAATGCTGCAAATCGATGGCCCTGTTGAATTGGTTTCGGATTCAAAAACTCTGGCAAATGCAGGTATTGAAGCGATTGAAGAAGGTATTGCTATCGACCCCTTTAGTAAGAATCCTGCACTTCTCGTAATCGCCGTCAGTATCTTTCTACTGCTAATCTCGATGCCAGCAACTGTGATGCTAATCAGAGAAATCCGCAATAAACCACAACCCGATGAGTCCGAATAGACTACGTAGGGTTCAAAAGCAGGTCCAGTTACGAGCGACCATCCCCTCTGGAGGTATCGTAATGGTTGTACCAAAAAATCCCCACACTCGGTTCGAACGTGCAAGAATTATCGGAGCACGCGCTCTTCAAATTGGAATGGGCGCTCCACTCAACGCTTCTGAAGATGACCTCAGAGTTGCATTTATGGGCGAATTAGTCTCTCTTTATGGATTGGACGAGGCAAATGTTAGATTCGTCCTCGACCCTCTAAAGATCGCATTATTTGAGTATGATAACCACTTGATACCAATCGATACCGATCCGCACGAGTGATGTGCTAAGCGGCGAATCCGTAGAATTGCGGATTGTCAACATCATCTAGTAATTCTCTCTTTACGAGAATCGTTCTTACAGCCCAAAGGTCAGTGAAGATTCTGTATTTCAGGGTCATGTCGAGATAATCTACACCTGAAGAGCCACCTGTACCCATTCGACGGCCAATCATTCTCTCGACCATTCGCGCATGATGACTTCTGAACAATAGCATTGATTCCTCTAATTCAACAATTGTATCTAGCAAACGCCTTGGCCAAGCCAATAGTGGCAATTCACGGTATGATTCAATGAATAAGAGACCGACACGTGCAGCATCTATTTCTCCATCTGGTCGCAAGAACTCCTCTGCGCCAGCTATCCCTGATTCGATGCGTGGCCTGATGCTTTCCTCTTCCCCATGGCCAATATCTACCATGTGGGTGATAACCTGCTCTCCGTGTGATTTCATTATCTCAAGATGACGTTCAACATATGAGTTTAGCACTTCTTTATCTCCTGCAATAGCATTAACTGGAGTCCTAGATAACCATGTTCTCATAGTCTCGTTTAGTGAAGGTGAGGCATCGATAGTCTTGAGATCCGCCATAACGTCAGATGAGATTGTTCCTTCTGCTAGTAATTTTTCAAAATGAATCATTGGATCCATGCCACCGATTCGTTGACTCGATTCAAGACCAAGCAACATCTCAACAGCACGCATTTGCCATGATTCAAAACCTGATGATGTTCCGAGGCGGTCTCTGAATGAAAGGAAATCTTGCGGGGTTAGGGTTTCCATCACCTTCCATTGTTGAGCCATCAAGTCAAAAAGGGCCACACAACGTTGAAGATGATGTACTATCTTTGGGATATCTTCCTCTGGCACTGAGGCTACTGAAAGCAAAATATGAGCTTCCTTTAGTTCGCGTATGACTATCTTGAACCACAATTCAAACGCCTGATGTACCACGATGAAGTGCATTTCATCATTGCAAGGCAAGGGATCATGGCCTTCAGGTCCATCTTGAAGTGAAAGCAATTTTTCTATTTGCAAATAGTTGCCATAAGTCATGCGACTACCATCGT
>Ga0209090_10000645_pt1 | contig 21880 bp, 14 predicted proteins | sample ArcticOcean_MG_C_9_FD_187432 | JGI IMG/M metagenome (GOLD analysis project Ga0209090, IMG submission 187432) | Marine microbial communities from western Arctic Ocean - ArcticOcean_MG_CB2_152 (SPAdes) (version 2) | ecosystem: Environmental > Aquatic > Marine > Oceanic | place: Arctic Ocean... | reverse complement strand
TACATTGGCCGGAGTTGGATTGACTTTTGCTGGAGGTTCGAGTCTAAGTGATGCTGGAGATTGGGACGTAGAGGAAAAAAGTGACTTTAGCGGAACTGCAGGAGTTACAACATATTCTTTCAGTGAAAATGTTGACCTCGACTTTAGCGAAATAATTGTAATGGTTAGTGACGACGTGAGGTGTGATGAATTTACTTTCACTATGACAAATGAATCTGGAGAAGATCATGTGACTATCGACTGTGAAGATGATGGTGAAAAACCAAGAGGGTGGGAAGATGATCCTGATGGTTGGTACCATATGGCTACCATTTACACACACAACTATTCTGCTGGCGAATATACTATAGAATCAAATGAAGATTATGAGCTTGTTCCATTGTCTCAACTGTATCAACAAGTAATAGGTGGCGTCTTTGCGGCCGCTGCAGGAATAGGTACAGCTTGCTGCGGGATATTCTTCCTGCTGCTAGGCGGAATATTAGCATTAGTCTTGAGGGAGCCTAAGAAAACACAAATCACAGGTCCTGGTAGCTTTACCACCGAATAATTATTCTGATTCTTGAAACCATTTAGTTCAACATAGTCCATTCGAAAACCTTGCAACACCCACGCGTAATTGTCGTTTAAGCGATTCACTCACCCTTACCTTTTATTGAAAGTAAAGAGGTTCAAACCAAATTATGAGAAAACGCAGTCTATCACTTGAATACCGGATAAATGGTGCTCGTGCCGGGATTTGAACCCGGGTCGTCGCCTCGAGAGGGCGACATGATGGGCCGAACTACACCACACGAGCAATATCTCATTCCAAATGACATATGTTTATCAAAACAATGTACGTTTCTTTGATTATTTCACTTTCACTTTCACTGTAGACTCTCATGCTTCCTTTGATATGCTAATCATTAATCATAGTAATATGGAGAAAAAGAGATATGATACTATGGGAACAGTTTACAGGAAGCGATTAGAACCCTGCCGAATAGTAACTCTTGACTCATTAGTTAAGACAAACGATGGCCAAGAGCAAAATAGGGATATGGATGGTGGCATTTTAGTAAATTACAATGGAATTTATTCAAAAAATGATGACAATTGGAACCCAATTCAAAAACAAATTTTACCAATTTCCGTTAATGCCAATAGCTGGGAAGGGCTAAGGCAAAGATTACAATATTCAAAATCTAATCAATTAGGGGTATTTTAATGTCAGGTACTCGCCGTCTACGTGAAGAAGTCAGACGTTATTTGGATGAGAAAAAAACTGCCAATACGGTGGAAATTTTTGATCATTTGAATAGTCGCTTCAGATGGGGCGCGACTATGAATCAAGTCGGCAATATTCTTGCAAAAGATATTAGATTTGATAAAATAGGTCATACAAGGGGGCAATTCAGAGGAAGTGTGTATACTGTATGCGTCTGGGGATTGAGCGATACTGTGAATCCAATCGTCACCCCATAAGGTAAAGTCCTAAATCCGTTCCGAATGGTTGTGGAAAAAACTACTAATCTCAAGAATTGGGCTGTACTTTTTCGATTAGGGAATAATATAATTGGCATAATAGGAGTTTTCTTGGGTGCGATAATGGCACTTGAATATATTCCAACTGGGAAAATTCTCAATATCACTATTTTGCAAGCAGTTTCTGTTTTTTGTTTCATGGCATCATGGAATGCACTTAATGACTATCTTGATTATGAAATAGATAAGTTGAACAGGCCAGAAAAACCTCTACCTTCGGGATTAATATCCTTAAAAAATGCTAAAAATGGTATAATTTTCATGATGGGGGTATCATTACTTTCCATGGTCATTGCTGCATATGTTGCAAGTACTACGACTAATGGAATAATTGAATGGTGGCCTTCAATAATTATATGGTTTTTGGCCGTATTCCTTTTGATAAACTATGAATCATCATCCAAATATAGTCTAAATCTAAAGAATAGGGGATTACCAGGCAATATTGCAATCAGCGCTTCAGTTGCAATGGTAGTCATATTGGGCGCTGCAGGAGTTTTCCAGCTAACAAATATCAGAGTTATTTCCGTAGCAATAATTGGATTCTTATATAATTTATCTAGGGAGATAGTAAAAGATGTTCAAGATATGGAGGGAGATGAAGGAAGAAATACACTGGCAATGAAAATAGGTCCTGAAAAAACTAGAATAATTGCCTATGTGATCTCTTTAATTACTTTAATTTCTATAATTATGCCATTTGCATTGGATATATTTGAATCTACATACCTACTCCTAAATATTCCTGCAATTTTTCTACTCCTTAGAGTAAAAACTAAATTAGCATTGGGTCATGATTTTCATGCGCAGCAATTGCTAAAAAAATCTCTATATTTGTGCATGTTAGGATTTTTAATCATATCACTGATTTAATACAATTCGTTAAAGCTATGCCACGCATTTTCATTACACATATATGTCAACAAGGACATTTGTGCCCACATTCTATTCTCAGCTTGGTCAAAGACTACACTGTTTTTTGAATCAATTACTCCATCTGTAACCTCTTCGCCTCTGTGTGCAGGTAAACAATGCATGAATAGATAATCTTGATCAGCGTATGAGGCTAAATCATTATTGATTTGGAAACCATCAAATGATTGAAATTTATCTTTGATGTGTTCTTCACCCATTGACACAAAAATATCCGTATAGATAACGCCTGCATCTGTTACTGCTTCTATGGGGTCGTTTGTTCCAATAACTTTGGCACCGGTTTCATCGGCAATTTTTTTAGCCCTGATGAGAATTTCTGAATCTGGTTCAAATCCAACAGGAGTCGCATAACTTACGTCATGGCCCATTGAAACACTAGCTAGCAATAAATCATGAAATACATTATTGCCATCTCCGACCCAAGATATATGGCCATTTACCTTTTTTTTATGTTCTGTAATTGTCATAAGATCGGCAGCAGCCTGACAAGGGTGGTGAAGATCCGAAAGTGCATTAATGACAGGAATTGTTGAATATTTTGCAAGTTCTACTACGTCTTGATGCTTGAAGCATCTATAGGTAATCCCATCTAAAAATCTAGATAAAACAGCGGCCGTGTCAGCTATCGATTCACTTTTACCTAATTGTATGTCATTTGATAATAATGTAACTGGCTGACCTCCTAGTTTACTGACTCCTACTTCAAATGAGACTCTAGTACGAGTAGAAGGTTTTTCATAAATAGATCCAATCGACATACCTTCTAGGGGTTTAAATTCATCAACTAAACCTTCACCATTTTTTATTCTAAGGGCCCAATCTATTAAATCAGGTAAATTTTTTTGAAAGTCATCTATTGCTAACAAGTCAATTTTGTCTTCATGATTTCTCATCGCCTTCATCTCCTGCAAATCCATCTCTAGTATCGGCCATACCGCCAAATATACTTTGAGCAAATGTTAAAACATCAGCCAAGCCATCTTCAACTTCACTTGAAAGTGGAATTAGTCCCGGTTGAATGGCTGCATTTTGCATCATTCTCAATTGACCTATGGCAAACTCTGCCCTCTGACTTCCAGACTTTGCATCATTGGATTGTTGTTCTGATTCTTCGTAAAGTGCTACTTCTAGTATGTCTAAATTATCTCCCCAATCCAATATTTTTTCTAACTCATCTGGCTCTAATAAATCAGTTTTTGATAAGAAATTAGCAGTTGGAAGGCCCAACCTAAAGTGTACTATTGAGGATAATAACATCTGCGATACAAAACCACTTGGAGTTCTAGAAAGCATTGGATCGAATAAGAATACAAGACAAGCTCTACCTTGGCCTATAACTTCTACTAAATGACTTGAAGCTTCTCTAAATGCAAATAACTCTACTTGTCCAGGTGTATCTACAATCAACATATCTCCGGATAATCCCTCTATTTCTTGAAACACGTCTTCTGCTTGAGATGCGACTAAATCTGCAGCCAATATTTGTGCCCCATTTGGCCCTAGATCATATTCACTCATAACATCAGATAAAGATACTAAATCTCTTACATCAAATTCTGGATCATAATGAACCCTTTCCGCACCTGGATCAAGATTTATTGCCATGACATCCACTTCTAAAAATCTGGCCCATCTTTGGAAAGCAGTAACAAGAGAACTCTTTCCTGCACCTGCAGTCCCGACTACAAAAACTACTGGTGGACTTGTACTATCTTGCGCGCTCATACTAACCCCAACACTCTTCTAGTTTCAACTATTCTGTCCTTAGTATAAACTAGAATAGCAACAGGTAATCGTTATACCCTCGGACTATTGGGAGGGATTACCACCAAGGGGCGTTTGAGCATGTCTGACAAAACTCCACCTCCGCCACCGCCCGGGTTTCCACCTCCGCCACCGCCACCTCTACCTACGTTTCCTGATGTAAATAATGAGTCTGATAAAGATAAAAAACTAGAATTAGATGATAATTTAAACAATCTTTTAGATTCTGAAATATCTGTTCCGCCACCTCCGGGATTTGCACCACCTCCACCTCCACCTCCGGGATTTGCGCCACCTCCACCTCCGGGATTTGCGCCACCTCCACCTCCGGGATTTGCGCCACCAAAAACAGAATTATCTGACTCAAATTCTTCCTCTGCTGATTCTCAATCTACTAATTTTACGGATGAAGAACTCTCCTTACATAAACAAGAATCTAAATTAATCGATGAAGAGATATCCGAAATCAATATTGGTGAAATTTCACTTAATGATGTTCAATCATTGGAGGAAAAAGAAGATTCTGAACCAGTAGATAATTCACTGAAGTCACTTGCAGACTCTCTCTCGCTATTATCTAATTTGGATGAAGATAAATCCTCCAAGAAATCACCAAATGATAATTCAAAAATTGAATCAGATGTTGAATCAACAGCTGAATCATTTTCAATTATGTATGACTCAGATGAACAACAATATGCCCCCTTATCTAAAAATAAATCTTTTTCTTTATTGAGGCCATCAATAGAAGTTGATTCTATACCTGGAGATAAGTTACATGTATTGTTGAGGGAAGAAGAGGAAATTTCATTAAATCCGAATGGAACTGTTCGAAATCAAACAATTAAAGGCGAGTTAATTTTAAGAAACGCAAGTAAAAAACATCGTGCATGGGATATAGAAGTACAATTAAAATCTACGGAATCAACAGATTTTGGAGATGCCATTATCCCAATTAGAGAATTAGATGCTACTGAAGAAAAAATTATTCCATATAATGCCAAAGGGCCTATGATGATTGTTTTAACAGAATCAATTGACACCGATCCTGAAAGAAATGAAGAACCAAGCCTTTCTTTAGTTTATCTAGATAATCCGCAGGAAATACTTATTATGATAGAATTAGAAAATATTTCATCTGTTCCTTTGAATGATGTTCAAGTTAGAAGATCAATGCCAGAATCTTTTATACATGCTGAAGATGCTGAATACGTAATAGAAAACGAATACTTAGTATGGAATATTGGGAGACTAAAACCTGGTGAAAGGCGACCGCTTTCATTATCTGTATCCGCTAGTATATCATCAATAGAAAAGATATCAGCTGGAATATGTACTGCTACTTATACGGCGGATGCGACAGTTTCAAGATCAGAATTTGAAAAAGTCATTAGCTCAGGAAGGCAGTTTTCATACGTTAATGCAAAAGAACAAGATAGACCTGGTGTTTGGGATTGTAAATGCGTATTTGAGAATAAATCTTCATTCGTTGTAGCACTTTCAGGTGCCACTGTTAGATTAGCAGGAAGGGATGAACCAATTCTTGATGTATCTGACATTCGTCAAGATGTTCCGCCCGAGGGAAGGTGGGATTCTATGGTAAAGAGAGTAGAATCAGATGAACAACCTAGTTTTACACAAGAAGTCAGATATTCAATACTGCCCAGAGTATCCGTAGAATCCAAAGGAAGAGTTACTCTTAAGGAACAAAAATTAACTATTTTGGATGCGATACTTAAGAAACGTTATGATAAATCACGAATCAAATCTTACATATCTTCCAATGTTGAGGCAGCGATTACCGTAGAGAATACAGGCTCAGCAGTGATGAATGTTGTCAGAATCTTAGATGATATACCTGGAATATTCACTCCTCCATCTCATAGTCAAATATCTATTGAAATCGAAGGCTCTGAACTTAAGCCAGAACAGTATCAAGTAGAAATTATTAGTGGCATCCAAATTGAAGAAAAATTAATCTCACCAGATTCTGAAGGCCATGGATTAAGGGCAACAATTGGAACTTCTGCGCCTCTGGGCCTAAGGCCAGGAAAGACAATGATAATCCGTTATCCATTGCATGCTCCAGAACCTTCTCCTAAAAATAAATTACTTTCTGCTCCTGTAAAGGCATACTTCAGTTCTGAAAGATTCGGGCCAGTGGCAGAAAGATTAGTTAAAAAATCACCACTAATAAAAGTAGTTCATCGTAGAAGAAACATTAGTACTGGCAAGGAAGTATTTCCTGGAGGGGGTGCTGGAAAATATGAGATATTACTTATGTTTGATAATAATTCAGATAGCGCATTAGAAGATTTGGCATTACATGATGTTGTACCAGGTACATTTGCCATTGAGGAATACAGCATTAAATCTTCAGTTATGGGGAAAAGAGATGGATCAACTACAAAAGAATCAGCAAGAGAAGGAACACATGTTACTTGGGCAATTGGACGTATAGAAAAAGGTGAAAGGGTTGAAGTTGTTTATGTTATACAAGGGGATCCTGAATCAGAATACAAAGTTTCAGATGCACAAGATTTTCATGGTGCGACATTCGGAGATGAAGTTGATGAAGATCCAAATTTACCTGAATGGGTTGCAGAATCTCTCTCTGATGAGTTATCATCGGCTGACAATGATGTCTCATTGTTCCCTGAATCAGAAGATTTTGAAAACCAAGAAATTGAATCAGGAACTAGTGAAAAAATTGTTGAATTAGAAACTCTTGAACCGAATTTGCCAATAAAGAAAGAGATAGATAATTCACAACTAGATAATAGAAATATCACCGAAAATAATAAAAATTATTGTCCAACTTGCGGATCGGAAAATACAATTGGCGCATCTATATGTATATTATGTGGATTTTCTTTCAACTCTCAATAAGGCTATATTTCTAACCTTTCAACCGAAGTATTCATTCTTGGTAGATTCGGCCATTAGCACATGGTGAGTCCCGAGCCGAATGGAGATGCACAGACTGAGGCAATGTCAGCAATGTTATTTCCCATGTTATTCTTGATAGGAATGATGGTTTTACTAATGTTTTTCCCAGGATTTAGAGATGCTTTGGCAAGCGGTTCTGGTACTTTCATCGAACCTGTATTGCCATTTCATGAACAATATTTCGTACCTACAGTTTTCATATTAGGTTCTTCTATAATGATAGTAAATACAATAATACGTTCTTTTTTTATGGACCCTTTGAGGCAAGCGCACTACTCTCACAGGTCGAGGCAAATAGGACAAAAAAGTAGGGAAGCAAGAATAGCAAGAGATACTGCAACAGCAGAAAAAATGACAAAACTACAGGCTGAAATGTTACCTGAGCAAATGGCAATGCAAGCTGCAATGATGAAGCCGATGATGTTCACTATGATTTTCATAATAGGTATATTCAGTTGGATGGCTATTTCTGTAGAAAATTTTAGAGTAGAATACGTAAGTGCGCCTTGGTCAGAATCTTGGAGTTTCAATAATAAAGTTTTTTGGATATTCCCTGCATGGATAGCAACCTATATTTCTATGAGTGCACCATTGGGAAGAATTGTTGATAGGCATATCAAACTAATTAGATATAAAACACACCCTTTAGTTGTATCTGGAGAAACTATACCAGAGCCATTACTCTATTTATTGGAGGAAAATCGTAATACTGGCTCCAATAATAACTCTTCAAGGCGTAATCAGAGAAAACGTTCAGGTCCAAGAAAAACTGAGAATGCCGAAAATATTGTAACACGTAAATCGGGTAATGTGTATGCTTCACCACCTATGGCTGGGACTACCTGCAAATCTTGCCATTCTGATATGATTTACAGAATTCCTAGTGGTAAATTGAGATGTGAAACATGTCGTTTTGAATGGAGGTAATCCCATTGCTCAAAGTAACTATCAGCGGGCCTCCTGGAAGCGGGACCTCTACATTGGTTTCGAAGTTATCAAAATCTAGAAATTGGAGTTATGTCAATGGGGGCGATGTATTTCGTTCCGCAGCTAAAAAGAAAGGAATTTCAATTGAGGAGTTCAGTGCATTATGCAAACTCGATCTTGAAGTTGATAGGTCATTGGATTCAGATTTACGAGAAATAATGACTTCATCTAAACCTCCAGAAATTCTAGAAAGTAGACTAAGCGGTTGGTGGGCTCAAGACCTAAATTTAGATTGTAAAAAAATTTGGATAGCCGTTTCTGATGAAGTTAGGGCAAAGAGAATTCAGAATAGAGAAGGGGGAGATTTTCCCTCCTCTTTAATAAAAACTAGAAATAGGCAAAGAGATGATATGGACAGGTATATGGATTTATACGGCATTGATTTAGATGATATGTCTCCATATGATTTAATACTAGAGGCAGATGATAAAGACGAAGAAGAAGTATTCCAGTTAGTAGATCAATATTTGGAGGAATGATTACATGGCAATTCAAGATTATTGGATACTAGATAAAAATGCTGAGACTAATGAAAAATATGGGTGTAGGCCTAATGAAAGAAGTATAACGGAATTACTTGATTCTGGAATAATTCTTATCAATAAACCATCAGGTCCTACTAGCCATCAGTTGACAGCATGGGCTAGAAATTTGTTGGGCCTAAATAGGTTGGGCCATGGTGGAACTTTAGATCCATTTGCAACAGGCCTTCTTACCTTATTGTGCGGTAAAGCAACAAAGATAACTAATATAGTACTAAATTCAAATAAAAGTTATGTGGCTGTTGTAAGATTTGAAAATCCTGTATCCAAGGATGATTTAACGGAACTGCTAAATTCTTTAAATGGTGATATATACAATGTACCTCCAAAGGAATCAGCAGTTAAAGTTCAAGTTAGATCCCGGATGATTTATTCTATGAATTTACTTGACTTAGATGATTCAGGGAAGGTTGCAATTATTAATTTATCATGTAATGCGGGAACATATGTGCGCACGTTAACAAAAGATATTGGCTTACTTCTTGGAAATAATTGTGATTTAATAGAATTGCATAGGGATATGACAGGTAATTTTGATGAAAGTATGGCATGTACTATGCACCAACTTACTGATGCAGTATTCTTGTGGCAGAACCAAGGAGATGATCGTGGACTCAAATGTCTAATGTCACCTATTGAAATAATTTTAAATAAATTACCAAAAATTTACGTTAAAGATGGTGCAGTTTCAGCAGTTTCTCATGGCGCCCCATTGGCAAAACCAGGTATAGTCAGGGCAGCAAAGGGAATCAAAAAGGGTGACTCCGTAATTATTTTAAGTCTAAAAGAGGAAGCAGTTGCAATTGCTACTTTAAATGTCAATTCTGAAGACTTAGTTGATATGTCATCAGGTCAGGTAGCCACTGCCCAATCGGTTTTGATGGTTCCAGGGACATATCCGCAAACATGGGCAACAAAATAGTAGTATTAAGTTAATAATCAAGTCAGTTCATGTTCTTCATATACCCATTCTTCTGTTTCCAGACGGATTATAAGTTTCATCATGTTTTTTCCTCAGATTGCATTATCCAAAGTCGGACGACTGTGGATGATTGTAAAGGACGTTCGAAAACATTCTTGATATAACTATTCCTTAGTTAATATTGATTATCAGCCAAACCATAGTTTTATTTATCTATTTAATTCATTTAAATCTGTCATATTCTCGCTTAATTTTGGATGGCCCTAATTTAAGTGCAGCAATTGATATTATTATCAACCCTAATGATGCTAAGATAAATATAATTTGACTTCTGTTATTGGAATTAATATTCTCTATATTTTGATTTATTACTTTTACTTCAATCGTATTGATATTATTATCTTCATTTAACTCTTGAATCTCTAAAATACTATCAACTTCAATTTTTATCATAATATATTCGTAATCTGATTCAATTTGAAAATCACAAACAGCAATTCCCAATTCTCCTGGTGCAATATTGTTAATGGTTGAATATCCAATCAATATATCTCCTACTGTACACTGAATAGTGATGTCTCCTGAATCTCCCATTCCAGTATTGCGGACAAATGATATGATTTCTATTATGTCTCCAATTTCGAACACATTAGAAACAATTCCACTTTCTGTTACCTCAATATTTTCAATTAATAAATCTGGTTTTGCCTCTACAATGACTTCAATATTTTGTGAAATTTCGAATAATCCATCGCTTATAATAATTTCAATTATATGAACTCCACTTTGAACTGGGGATAATATTAAATTTCTATTTTGGTCTATGGTGGCCCAACTTCTGCTAGTTGATATGGTTAAATTATCAGTATCCACATCAATTATTTCAATATTAATTATTTTAGTATCTCCTAAATCTACATAAGTTGTTAATGGTAAATCATTTATTATTGGTGCGTCTGGAACTGAGTTAATCTTTATATTAAAACTATCATTCCAATAATTGCCTCTTTCATCTATTACTGTTACATATATTCGAGAATTACCGAATGCATCTTCATTTGGTTGTACTCTTAAATCTCCACCAGAAGACGTTACTGATACTAGATCTTCATCCATACTAATTCCTGATAGAAATAATTCGTCAATCGATGTAATATCATCTTCACATCTAGATGTAACTGGAATTATTAATCCACCCTCATCTTCATCTATTTCTAAATCATCAAGTTGAATGCATTCAGGATCATAATCCCAATCAATTTCATAACCTCCATCTATGGACATTGAAGTTATATGAATAATTGTAGTTTCTTGAGTCCCATTTGATGACCATTGTAATCTAGTCGCGACTCCTACGCTAAAGATTCCACTTTCGGGTAATGATTGTCCAATACTGGTATAAAATGAAAAATCTCCTAAACTGATTGGTATCGAATGTACTAAATCCTCTCCTATGGCAAATAATATGCTAGATGAATTTGATAATCCAAGTGTGTTGCCCGAGATATGTCCTTCTACAATTAATTTTGGGTCATTTATATCTAACCTAATTTTTCCAATACACCCATCATTTACTATTATTTTTAGGTTCAAATAACTTACTTCATTTGGAAATAATTCACCAGAGGATATTTCTTGAAAATTTCCTTCATCAAGTTCGTAAGTAATAGTAAAATTACCTTCTCCATATGAATATATTCTTCCGATACTCTGACTAGGGGGAGGAATAATTCCCTCTATTGACCATATTCCTCCACTTGATGACTCCGGGTTTTTTAATCCACATGTGGATTGTAATAATCCATTAATATTTCCATCATATGGTCCAAAATCTAGTACTGGTAGTTGATTATCAGCTACTATAGTTTCAGCTTTAACAGTTTCAAATTTGTACCATGGTTGATGATATTTGATTCTTATGCCAACTGCATCAACTCTTATCTCAGAATCATCAAGGCCTATATTATCTGAAACATAATCTATTGTAAATTCAGTAATTTCTAATTTATCCCAAGTCCATTCTACCTCTCCATCAATGTTTATTATTATTGGATTATTCATTCGATCCAATCCGCCAGATGTATCTACATTTGTAAAAGTTTCAATTAATCTATCCGATCCATGATTTTTTAGTAAGACATTTACTTCATCTTGATTTAATTCACTAGGTATACTAATATGTAGAATTAATGATACATTTTTAATTATAAAATTATTAAAACTATTAAAATCATATCCATCCATTGTTATCTCCGGGCCTGTAGACCAAGTGTAAGATCCATCAGGGGCACCGATTGTATTATTCGAGTTAGTCGAACTAGTCGTTGCCCAAGAGGTATGATATGCAAAATTATCGGGCCTGTTATGAGTAATTGATAACTCATTATCTGCAACCATTCCAACGCTATGCTCAGCTAAACTATCTGAAAATCCTGAAGTACTAGTTATTTCCCAATCCATTGGGTTTGTAAAATCTCCTGCAATGAGTAGTTCTTTAGGTTCTGCTGATATGACCTCATCAGCCATTGATATTTGTGTAGGTAAAAGTAAACCAATTATTATTATCGGAATTATGTACCCCCCGTCTCTTCCTGTCATATTACTTAACGACTGGCTTTCGCGCTTCAATACGTTGGTTAATTGACTGGATATGGTGGTAGTACATACGGTTGATATACAGAAGACATCACGCACGGTATACTTACGGCTGTGATAGTGTAGAGGTTAGCACGGTGGGTTGTGGTCCCGCCGGCCCGGGTTCAATTCCCGGTCACGGCCCCATATCCTTAATTCAATAAATCATCATCTATTGAATGGCCCATTTTACCTACTTTAGTAGCCATATAATCTCTATTACTTTCACCTATTCCTACTACCAATGGTCTACTTTCTGAAACTTCAATGCCATAATACTCTAATTGGCTAATTTTCTCAGGATTATTTGTTAATAGGCATACCTTTTGAATTCCTATTGATGATAAAATAGTGGAGGCTATATTATAATTTCTAGCGTCAACAGGATGTCCAAGCATTAGATTAGCATCATGTGTATCTACTCCCTTATCTTGAAGATTATATGCCTGAATCTTTGCATGGAGGCCAATCCCTCTTCCTTCTTGACGTAAATAAACCAAACATCCCCATCCATTTTTTTGAATTTGGTCCATTGCAGCATTTAATTGAGGACCACAATCACATCTTAAACTATTAAATGCATCTCCAGTTAGACATTCGGAGTGAACTCTAACTAATACTGGGTCAGGCCCCAACATATCTCCAAGTGTAAGCGCTACATGATCAAATCCAGTACTATCTTCATGAAATACTCTAATTCTAAAATGACCATTTAAGGTAGGCAATTTCGCATCTGCGGGAACATCCATTTCAGATACTATGGCCTCTTTCTCCATGTGTTGCCCTAATCACTATTCATTATAAATAAAATTGTTATACATTGAGAATTAATTCTCTTTAGAATTTAATATCCTAAATGTATATTCTCCAGCATCTTCACTTACTTTTTGTAAAGTAATGTCCATTCTATTGCACAATGCAGGAATATCATGTAATGTCTCAGGATCATCACATATGAGGTCAATGATATCTCCTAAATCTGAACTTAATAACAATTTTCTTAATTCATGAACCGGTATCGGGCAATAGAAACCAACCAAGTCTAACTCTTTTATTGGTTTATTTATATCGTATTCCAATTTAATTCCTCATTCGTGAGTTCTCATGTAATGAAAAGCAGTTGATTCTTCACGAGATAATTCTGATGCATTATCTTTTTTAGAAGATGTTTTCCACCTTTCCATGAATAATCCCTTTTCCCAATCTTCCAAGAACATAGGCCTAATATATGAAGATCTACATACACTCCTAGTATTGCCTAAATCAGCGGCAACGGTATCAATAATGGCAATCATAGTAGCCATTCTTTCAGAATCTTTTTTACCAGGTAAAACGCCTTTAATTGCTAATTTGACTAATCCTTCAGGTTTTTTCAGCCTTACAGGTTTCCCCATTGAATCCTCTTTCCATAAGATTGTTGGTTCTAATTCTAATAAATTTTCTTTTTTTGCCTTTTCATACAATTTAGGAATTTCTAATATTTCTTCTTCGCTGGCTTCTGAAATTAGTGCCAATCTTGCAGCCATTTTCCATGAAGCAGCCCATGTTCTAAATTGCTTTGCAGTATAATCTGAATCTGTTGCATCTTGTATGTATTTATTGATATGTTCAGCCTTTATGTCAAAATCATTTCCATCTTCATCTTCATATCTAAATAATTCTTCCTTATTTTTATTTACTCCAACATTTCTTGACTCTTTTATTAATTCCACGAGCTCATTATCTTTTACTAAAATTTTCCATTCCTTACCTGATTTGCCTGTAAATTTGAAAAATGCGTCATTGGTACCATCAATATATTTAAAATGGCCATTTTGTAAAGTTGTTAGGCCATATGATTCATTTTCTTTTGCATATTCATCTGATCCTACTCTTACATGATACCTATCCATCAATTTTATTATCAATGCAACGGTTTTATCCCGCGGCATCCCTTTCATCTTAATATCCTCAGATACTTTTTTTCTTAATTTTGATAACTTCTCTGCAAATTCATCTACGTTCGCAAACTTATCATCAGCCCTTTTTTTGATCCATTCTGGATGGTACCTATACTGCAATCTGCCTTTACTGTCGTAACCGGTTGCTTGTATGTGCCCATTTCCTTTTTTATCAAACCAAACCTCGGTCCATGCTGGAGGTACTGCAAGTGAATTTAACATAGTAATTCTACTTTTATTCTTCAATAATTTACCATCAGGATATTTATATTTCCATTCTATTTTTATCTTGTCTCCTTCTTCCTTGGGAGGAATTTCAATTATCTCCCTTGTTATTCCTGGTTGAGTTCTATCTGATATTATCAAACCAGCCTCTTTTGCAGAGGTCGCAGTATCGATTCCCATATTGTTCGGATAACTAGGAAGGCTAAATTAATTGTTGATACTAATCAGAGAATTGGGCCAAAACGACTTCTAAACTTCGAATATCATTTTCAATATTTTCTCGTTCAGTACGTTTCAGATCTCCTTGAATAATTTGAGTTTGCAAGTATTCTAATTCCTTTTTCATTTCTTCTCTTTCAGCCATTAGGGCCGACTCATCTCTTGCCATAGTCATTGTTGCCACTTGCTGTCTGCTACTTTTTCTTCTCATCCTTCTTTCTAATGAATGTTCATTATCACCGAATGGAGACGGTTTACTTTCTAACTCAACTGAAACTGGGTAAGGTATACTTATTCCTTCAATTCCAAATCTAATATCAATTTCCCTTAATAACCAATCCTTTGCAAAGAACTCATCATCGTAATCTTCGATCCAAGTATATAACCTGAAGATTTTTGCAAAGTCACCTAGTTCTCTTAGTAATACCCTTGGGGCTGGATCTTCATTAACAAATTTACACTTTTTTGCAACTGCTGTTATTACTTGCTTTACATGGGCTGAATTTTCATCATAATCAACTCCGATGTCCATATGTAATGAAACTCTAGTTGCAACTCCATCGCCACCACCTCTTGCAAAATTAGTAATTGTTGAATCTATTAATCTATTATTAGGAATTATGACTAATTGTTCCGTGAATGTCAATATCTTAGTTGACAGTATCCCTACAGATACTACATTACCCTGAATTCCATCTACTTCTATTCTATCTCCAACCTCAAATGGTTGATCTATTGCAAGCATGAATGAGTTAACTATATTTCCTAAAGTTTGCTGTACTGCTAGACCTATAATTAGTGAGAATACCGCTAATGATGCTAATATGCCGAATAATTCAATTCCCACTATGTCTAGTGCTAAGTTCAATCCTATGAACCATACTATTCCTCTTGAGATAAAAACCATTATTGGGTTTCCTCCGGTTACGGTTACAGATTTATTTACAGTATATTTATCAAATATTGCTGGAATGACATATTTTATGCCTACGCTAATTAGTGAGGTAGTTAGAAGTATATATGTAGCTGAAAAATACGGTTCTACGTTTGAATAAATCAAACCCTCTCCTTCGCCATCAATCCAATCGATTGAGATTTCTATTCCTAAGGCTAAAACAAATACATATATTCTATTTATTATGGGTATTAGGGCAGCATTATCCCAGTCATTTTTTGTTTTCTTTACAATACTCCATGCTATTTTTGTAATAACCAATTTAACAATTAATAATGATAATATTACTATTCCCAAACAAAATCCAATTTGGTAAATCACTCCTAGGTCAACTATCTGTTGCACCAATTCAGTTATTGGAGTAAATAAATCATCAGTATCTTCTGCCATCCTATTCACTCCTATTATATGCAAAATCCATCTCTATTTAATTACTGTCTAATGATTGAAAATTATTTTTTTCAATTAATTATTGAAATCATACGCTTGCCTTGACCATTCATCTCTCTTAACTCGCCCGGGAAAGAACTCAATTGCAATATTTACCTGTTCTTCAATTTCCGAATCCATTTTCGATATTTGTTCGAAGGTAAATATTCCCAACGCATTTAATTTTTGTTCAATAAATGGCCCTATTCCAGAAATTTCTTGTAAATTATCTCTATTTATGAGTACTGCTCCTTGTCTAAAGTCCCTTTTCATCCCAATTACTCCAATCAAACTATTATCATTTTTATCCGTCCAACTGATAAAAATATCTCCATCTTCATCATTGATGTATGCATTACCGGATTTTGGAAATTGTGACGCATCTGATAAAGTAATTTTGGAATTACCTGGGGAATATTCAGACATAATTTCCGATCTGGCTGTATGCCCTATTGTTTCAAAGTCAATGCTACTGGCATTTGAAGCCACTCTTGCTAAATCTTGAATTTTCTTCTCCTCTTTTGTGATTTTAGTTTGTGTGGCGGTTTCAGGGGCATAATCTACGATAATTTCTTCAATTTCAGGTTCATCATCTACGATAATTTCTTCAATTTCAGGTTCATTATCAAAATCTTCGTCAAAATCGTCATCATCAAATACTTCATTTATCTCAATATTCTTTGGTAATTCTTCAAATTTAGATTCCAATTCCGGAATTACAATTCCAACTGTCCAACTGAAGTAAACAGATGCTCTCCCGACTCTCAGCAATGCATTATATGTTGTATCAACTTGAGTATTATTGATATCTGTAAATTGTAATCTGAATTCTATCTCTCCTCTTGAATTGGCCTTCATTTCCTTCATACTGAAGTTACTGTAATCTCCTTCGGAGAGATTAATAAAATCAATTCTTAGTCTAGGAGTTATATTTGTGATTTTAATCAATTCAAGACTTTCTGCACTTCCTCCTGGTCTTATTCCATTCAATTGTTTCAATATGAAAGGATTTTCATATTCGCCAGTTCCAGATGCGAACTTATGAGATGAACTGGTATATGGTGGCTCTGGGCCTCTAATTTCATCATCATTTACACCCCATGGATTCAATAGCCACAATAATAATAATAATAGTAAAACTAATGGAAAACATATTACCCAATATATTTTATTTGAAGTTATTTCTTCTAACTCCAAATAATCACAAATACCATTGCCATCATCATCTAATGGGGTGCTAGAATTATCCTTTGGATTTGTTGCACAATTTATTTCTTCAGTATCATTCCAGCCATCATCATCATCATCATCATCAGATATTAAATTTAATGATATACAAAAACTTGAATTTGTTGCATATTTGCAAGTAACTTCATCAGGAATTCCATCTCCATCTGTGTCATCCCATGCGAATGAATCATTAGCAAATGCATCTATGTCATCAGCCCTCCCATCTCCATCATCATCATCATCTACATAGTCACACTTACCATCTTTATCAATATCATTTGGGTATGATTCATTATCAATAATGGAAGTATTACAATCCAACTCATCCTGATCGTTCCACCCATCTCCATCTGAGTCTAAATCCTCAATTATTTCTGGAATTATGTCGAAATCTACAGTATAAGAAAAGTTATATTGGCCATTAATTGCTATTACTGTATGGGAGTACTCCAAGATTAAATGATTATACTGTACTAATGGCGTACCAGAAATAATTCCTGTAAAGGGATCTAAAATTAAACCATCAGGTAAATTCGGTATCACACTATATTCTATTATATCGCCACCCGAAGGTGCAATTCTTGGAATAATAGGTTGAATTTCTTCTCCTACTATTGCAACTATTTTGTCATTAGGATAAAAGAAAAGAATCGGAGAATCATCAATTGAATCTAAGATATTGCATATTCCATCTCCATCTAGATCGTCCGGAGACATGTACAATTCCAATGGCTCAGTGCCGCACTCAATCTCAATAGTATCATTCCATCCATCGTTGTCATCGTCTTCATCTATTATGTCAGGAATTCCATCTAAATCACTATCTAGATATTCTGCAGATACTGTTAGATTAAATATATCTATATGGATAGAATTACTTGCAGAGATTGAAAATATGGTATCATTGAATGTAATTAATGGCGCTCCAGATATTACTCCATTTGTAAAATTAAATATTAGTCCATCGGGCATCAGAGGTGCTATACTCCAATTTGTAACATTCCCTCCAAATATTTGCGGTTCAAGATATATTTCATCAAATTCTATAATCAAATCAACATCATCTTCAAGGTATAACAAATCAAAATAACTGTCATCTAAGTCGGGAATTGATGATTTTAATGTAATTAAGATAGAATCGCTATTTTGTGAGTTATTGGCCCACACAGTGAATGTTGTTAATGGGAATTCAAACATTGGGGAGCCAGAAATTGATCCAGTTCCTACCGTAGACAGTGACCTATATGCTAATCCTGAATCTAAATTAAGGCCCAAAGGTAGTTCCGGACTAATTTCCCATTCTCGTACGTCTGCACCATAAACTGTAGCTACTAAGACGTCCATAGGCTCATTTACAAATAAGTTCTGAGAAACACTAGAATAAGTCAAATATATTTCTCCATCATCAACATCGTCTAAATTATCACATATATTGTCTGAATCTCCATCTAACGGTACACTTGTGAATAGCAATGGATTACTTGAACAATTCAATTCATCAATATCGCTCCATCCATCATCATCATCATCTGGATCAGTTTCATCTGGATATCCATCGTTATCGCTATCTAATAGTGAAGCAGAGAGTTCTAAACTAAATAATGCTGAATATTGGGAGTTATTAGCCCATATTGTGAAATTAGTAGGTGAAAATTCTGATACGGGTGTACCAAAAATTAATCCATTATCCGAATTAAATTCCATATTCAGAGGTAATTGGGGATATATTTCCCAAGTCAAAACACTTCCGCCTGTAGTATAGGGATTTAATGAGATTGAACTATTTACGGTAATATCTAATTCATTGAATGGATAACTAAAGAATATTTCGGAGTCATCATTTGGATCTGCACCATCACAAATTCCATCTCCATCAGTGTCTATTGGCATATCTTCTTCATCTAATGTATCTGTTAGACATGCATCTTCATCAATATCACTCCATCCATCATTATCATCGTCTAAATCAGTCTCATCGGGAATGCCATCATTATCCGTATCTAGTAATGATGAAATTATTGTAATATTAAAATAACCAGAATATATGGAATTATTTGCCCATATGGTATGTAAAGATTGATTAAAGATGGTTGTAGCCATTCCGGAAATAATTCCTGTGGAATTATCTAATTCAATTGCTGAAGGTAAACTTGGATATATTTCCCAACTAGTAATGTCTCCTCCTGAAGTAATTGGAATTAAGGGAGTCATACTTTCATTGACTGTCACATTTAATTCACTTAATGGATATAAGATGACTATTATTGAATCATTATTAGTATCTAAATTATCACAAATGCCATCACCATCAGCATCACTTGGATAATTATTATTATCTAAGGGATCATTTCCACAATTATTTTCACTAATGTCGCTCCATCCATCATTATCATCATCTAAATCAGTAATATCGGCATTTCCATCTCCATCAGTATCAATTAATACGGATATTATTAATTGAGCGTTTGATGTTTCTCCACCAGTTGTATTTGCCCATATTGTGTAAGTTGTGGAATTCATAAATTCACCTGGGGTGCCCCAAATAGTTCCATTTGAATTTCCAAACTCTAACCCAATTGGTAATTCTGGAGATATCTCCCAAGAATTAGGAGCGGATCCTGCTGTCTGTCCTGCAATTGGTTGCATTTCAGTTCCATTTACTAACTGTATGGATGAGGTTGGAAATGATAAACTAATTCCGCTGCCTGTTACAGTTAATGTGAAAGTGGTATTTACCGCCCCTCCTGTATTATTGGCCCAAACAGTGTAGTTTACTTCTCCAACAACTAATAGGGGTGTACCTGTAATACTTCCAGTTTCGGAGTTGAATGTAAGGCCCATTGGTAAAGTAGTAGGAGTAATTGCAAATGTGGCAACCTCTCCTCCTCCAAGCGTTGGATATATGCTAACAGATGAATCTCTTCCCACTATGTATGTTCCATTCCCATATGCTATTATCGCTAGTGGTTCATTAATTGTGAAATTAAAATATATATCTCTTGTAGCTCCATCACTGCTTACTTGTAAATTGAATATTGTCGAAGTAAGATTTACAATAGGGGTGCCCCAAATAGTTCCATTTAACTCTCCTAAGTTTAAACCATCAGGTAGGGCAGGGACTACATTCCATGAAACAATAGAACCATTAATTTCAGTTGGTACGATGGAAACTATTTCCAAACCTCTCTCAAGAATAAATTCAGTTTGGTTGTATGTGACTGTTGGCTTGCCATTTCTTACATCAAATGAAACAATTAACTGTTGATTGCCCATTTGTGTATCATTTACCCATATGGTATAATTTGTTAAAGATGAATTTGTGAGGGCAATTCCCGATATTATTCCAGTAGATTCATCAAAATTTAATCCCTCTGGTAAACTGGGAGATATTTGATAGCTATCAATTTGATCAATGCCTCCCATTGCACTGAGTCCCGAAATTCCATACATTATTGACTCGCCATAGACGGGGCTGGCACCATTTATTGTGTGTGATATTCTATCTACCATGAATATAGTTTTATATTGACTAGTGTAAGGGACATAGGTTCCGTCCCAATACAAATTGGATGTTGAGCAGTAGAATGAAATCAATGGGTTATCATAACTATCAAATGTTACATCAGACCACAATGTGTTAAACGAACTTGCAGGGTTAACGCCATTTACCATATACTCCTCAAAATCAGTATTAAAATTACTATCAAGCCTCATTATTCTATGGTGATTTCCAAGGTTATATTGGTTATTGCCAATAAATAACCATATTTTATCTTGAGAGTCTACCTCTACCTTACTATGATACTGTGAATAATGTGCACCATTGTTGACTAAACATATTTCTTTACTATTCTTTAATTCTCCATCCATGCTATCAAGTCTTAATAGAAGTAAACTATCTAAGCATGTATCATTAAACCAATGATATTCCTCAGAAATTGTTAATTGAGATATATCTGACAAACTCCATATTGAAATTATTAAATCTCCGTCCTCCAATATATTCATTTTTGCATTAAAGGCTGTTGATGAAAATTTAGATCCTGAATCTTCTGAAATGATATTGCTACTGAACCAGTTGCCAGATGAATCAATATTGCCTATGATAAAACTATATTTTCCAATTTCTCCAAAGGTATCGTTTCCTAAATTAATAGTACCATATTGTTTCCAAAATAAATTAACTATACCACTTTCTTGAACAGTCATACTCTGTAAAATTGGTGAGTAAGATGTAGTTAACTCTGGCGTTTGGATCCACATAAATTCTCCTGCTGAATTCATCCTAACTACAAATGGTCTTTTATAATTATAAAGGGACTCTGATATTTCCATAGTTATGTTGCCCAATGTGATATTCCTGCCGCTTTCTGATTGCAATGTCGAATAAAACTGTCCAGAAAATGTAATTTCTTCTGTAATATTATTGATATGGATGTTGGCTGCCGCAGCTGTGTTATCTGCTATAGTATCCAAATCCCATATTACAGCAGTACTATTTGCTGTATTATGCATGGCTTTTGACCATCTAATTTCTCCTAAATTATCTATAGATATGACAAATGCTGATCTACGTGAGGGTAAATCCCATTCACTACCAGGCAAATCTATCGAACCATCA
>Ga0209090_10000644_pt1 | contig 21904 bp, 18 predicted proteins | sample ArcticOcean_MG_C_9_FD_187432 | JGI IMG/M metagenome (GOLD analysis project Ga0209090, IMG submission 187432) | Marine microbial communities from western Arctic Ocean - ArcticOcean_MG_CB2_152 (SPAdes) (version 2) | ecosystem: Environmental > Aquatic > Marine > Oceanic | place: Arctic Ocean... | reverse complement strand
TGAAAAGTAGGAAGACCAGGACACTAATAAAAGGAGGTTTAAAAGGAAGAAGACACGTCGTCTGTGCATTTCGGGGAAAAGATGAAGATGAAGTTAAGACGAAGTTGACGAGTGCAACAACAGCTTTATGTGTATCCGTCGCTTTCGCTTCGCAAGTAGGCTTAGGGTTGGGTTTTTTCCAACCAGAGTTCGCAATGGCCATCCCGCAAACGTCCGAGTGCGCGACGAACGCGTGCGACGATTTCGATTACCACGACCAAGATTTAACGCAAACGTATTTCACCAAAGGGTCGTTAAAACGAGCAAACTTTCGAGGGGCGAACTTATCGGGGATCTCGTTATTCGGCGCGAACTTAGAGGAGGCGGATTTTACCGGAGCGAACTTAGAAAACGCGAATTTAGGGCAGTGTAACTTGTTGAAGACGAACTTTACCGGGGCGAATTTAACGAACGCGATCGTCTCGGGCGCGAGTAACTTGGAGACGGTGAAAGCGAACGATTCGGACTGGTCGCAAGTGATTATAAGGAAGGACGTGTTGATGGGGATTTGCGCGAACGCGGACGGGGTGTCGCCGGTGAGTGGAGATCCGACGAAGATGACGCTGGAGTGTCCGTAATATATATATATATATGTGTTGTGTGTATTGATTGGAATGTAAAACAACTTTTGAAATACTTATTCATTAAACGCAAATACATCACAGAAGAATAACTATATTATTTGAGCGCTCAGAGTACTAGCACATCGTTCGGCATGAGGATGAATCCTCGATAGGAAGACCGTCGTGAAAACAATGTATGATTATCGTCATCGCGCGCAAAATCGTTTTTTTCTTTCATCATCGAGCTATAATGTGCGCGGCGCCTTTTCAACAGCAAAAGCAAAAGCAAAAGCAGATTGCGCGTAAAATGGAGGCGAGCGTGTTTTTCAACCGCTCCGAGCGTTTCTCGCTCTCTATCTATCTATGTAAGATCTATCCATCTCTGTGTGTAGAATAAAAGAAGAATATGAAGAAGAGGCTTTATTAGTCGTTGCTTTACCGCAATCAAACGAGCGCGAGAAACAACATCAACGCGTGAGGAAAGTAAGATCTCAGACTGCGGCCGAACCGCGAACTTAGCGCCACGCCGACGACGAATCGTCACGGGGGCTGACCAAGGAAGGTTCGCCCGACGCAAGCGTCGGATTCCCTGACCCCCGCTCGCAGTGCGCATAGGAATGTATTCTATCATCGATCTTTATCTCACACGTACAACATTGCATCACATCATCCCGTCTTTATCTACGAAGAATCAATTGCTCGGCGGAAGGAGAAGTCGTTTATTTCTTGGGTTTATTCATTGCATTCGGCTTTGATAAACCGCTAAAAGAAACCTCTTTTCTTTCGTCATCGCAAAATAGTTCCAGGCAGAGAGAGAGGGATACAGAGCTCGATACAGTGGCGTTTCGCGCGAGAGAAAAGAAAAGAAGAGAGTGTACGTCCGGTTTCCAGAGTCAAACGCACGGGCACCAAGTTAGTAAGAAATGTCGCCGCGAGAACTCAGAATGCGAACGAATCGCTCTACGGGGGTTCGAACGCCGAACTACGCACTGAGCAGCGTGAACAGCTGCCTGATGTGATCCCCCCGAGAAAATACGAGCGCGCATATCTCTGCTTTCCTCTCTCTCTCTCTCTCTGTCTCTCTCTGTCTGTCTCTCTCTCTCACCATTGCGCGCGCGCAAAAAAAAATCGAACAAGAGGTTGAAAGATTTCTGAAATCTGAGTCCGCAACGACGTCGTGTAGTTTAGTCGAGCGGATAGCGAGAACTTCAGGACCTGCAATCTGTCGGGCTTCGAACTCCAACGATTACATTTGCTCTCGCTTCAAGGGAACGGGGCTAACACTCATAGAATTTGAACGCCGCCCAACTAAAAGAAGCATACACGAGTTTTTTCGACCCTCTCGAGAGTTTCCCTACCTTTGTTTCATCATATCTCTCGTTCGCGCGAGGCAGTATTTCTTCTTCTCTGTGGAAATAGAAAGCGTTATAAACATATAGAAGACATAAAAATAAAGTCGACGTAGAGCGCGAAAGGAGAAAAATGTGTGCGTGTGTTTGTATGTGCAAAAATTGAAGCATCTCTCTTCAACTCGTTCGATATGCGAGAGCGCAATCATCGTTCGTTCGTCTTTTACCAACATCACCACATCATTCGTATACATCCGGCGAGAGGAATACGATGCAAACAATATCAAGGATCAGTTAATTCTGGCAAGAATTGCTAGGTGGCGACCTAGCGCTCCGGTTTCTTTTCAACGTCGATCAATTGGGGAAAGAGAAATCCTCATTTCCTTGATATCCTTTTGCGATTTTGATGATGTCCATGTAAAAGAGTTTGAGAAGACTTTGTCGCGACGACGCGCACATCGAACCAGACTCGCACAAACTACAGAAACACACACACACGCAAAGAGAGAGGATAAACGCGGCATTTTCGCCACGGACGCGTAAAATTGACACATATATGTATACTAAATATGAACCTGTTCTGATTGCTCTGTTGTCGATGATAATAATAATACAGAAGATGAAAACGGATGATGAGTAAAAAAATGTAAGCGAGAACGCCCAAACAGCGCGAAGACGAGACGAAGACGAAGACGCATAAAATCGCACATATTAATACTATTGCTCAGTCATAAAAGTCGTGTAAGTTTGGAACAAGTCTTCTTCAAAGCGCCGAGGCTCAAAGCGAGCTGGGTACCGAATTGTCATCACGGCAATATAATAATAATACGCAAATGCGAAATCAAAACAAAATCATCTTTTCTCTCTCGAAATGGTCTCTCGCTCTCAAAGCTTTTTGCAGTCAGCCATTTTGTAATAATAAACCAATCGTCACGACAACATTGATGTCTCTCCGACTGGGGCGGCAGTAAGTACTCGATCATTCCGCAAAACTCGTTGAGAATAAAGAAGAGAGAGATGAAAAGAAAAAAGAATTGGTGGCGGCCGTTACCTCTCTCTTCTTTCCAAATCGTCCGAAAATCTCGCGACGACGTAAACGACAGGTAAACGAGCGAGGACGCGAACGTGCCATCGTTCAACAGAGCGCAAATTCACGCGCTGTTGTTATTTTCCCATCATCGACCGCGATCCGAGGGGCGAATTTGGAAACGATTTTATATCTTTGCGCGCTCTCTTATTTATGCGCGTAAAATCTGGAGAATTTGCACACACAAAAAAACGCTCACATTTGGGGAAACCGTCGTCGTCATCACTTTTTATTATTCTATCAAAGAAGACGAACACAACCCGTAAGAAGACAAAGAAAGAAATCTATCAAAAGAAAATATGACGTTCGACGCGTCGACCCGGAGAACGGGCAACGTCCTCATCGCGTCCTCTTTGCTCTGTTTCAGCGGAGGCGTGTATTACTACGCGGTGACGCAAGGGAGGAAAAAATTAGATAAAGACGTGCACGAGGCCATTGTGAAGCGGAGGAAATTATTAGAGGAGCAGGAAGAAGAGCGAAGAGAGATGAAGAAGAAGAAGCGGTGGTTTTGGCGATCGTCGTCGTCTGAATCGTCGTGAAACGAAAGGAACAACGGTAGTAGTAGGAGTAGGAGTAGGAGTAGTAGGAGTAGTAAAAGGAAGAGGAGAGAGAGTTTTGCTTCGCGTTGTGTTCGTAATAATAATGTGTGTTGTGTGTGTTCTTCGATTCATATTTATACACGTCGTCGTGTGGTAAGCTAACTAAGTACAATTCAATAGTGTTGCATATTCTATCTCTCTCTCTCTCTTTTTCCCTCTTCTTCTCTCTCGAGAGTGTCGTCGTCATCTCCTCGACGAATTTAATCTTGCTCCTTCATCTTCAAAGTAATCGAGCACGTTCTCTTTCTGATCGGGAACGGTCTACCTTGAGATCTCGGGTGGAATCTCTTCATGGTCCCCGCGCCATCCGCGTAGCACTCCGAAACGTACAACTTCGCCTTGTTCATGCCCAAGTTGTTCTTCGCGTTGCTCGCGGCGGAGAACAACGCCGATAAAATCGGTTCGCACGCTCTGTACGGCATAAATTCCAACATGATCAAGCACTCTTCGTAAGATTTACCGCGGATGCAATCCAACACTCTGCGGACTTTGAACGGAGACATGTGGACGTTTCTCAAGTAGCACACGGCTTCTTTTTCTGCGACGACTTCAGCAGCCTGTTTTTAGTAGTAGTATGAATGAAGAGAGAAAAGAAGAGTGTCAGAGATGGTTTTCAGATAAGGCAAAAAAAAGTCACACGATGACGGTGAGACTTTTGCGCGGTAACACCTCTGAAAGAGATGAGCTCGAACAAGCAACGACGTCTCCTCCTCACTCGCGGAGGAGGAGAGTTTTTGACGCTGCTGCTCGTTTTTGGTCATCGCTTCGAGAGAGAGAGAGAGAGAGAGAGAGGGAGAGAAAAAAAAAAGCTCCCCCAATTTGGTGACAAGAGCGAGACGCCGGCGAGGAGAAAAGGAGGTTTTTAGGCGTAAAAAAAGCCTCCTCTTCTGAATTCACCGTCGTCTCTCTCCCCCACCTCTGCGCACTAAACATATAAAAAAAACGTTCAATTCGTACCTCCGCGGTCGCTTTCGCTAAAAGAGGCATCCCTCTTTCGTTCGCGCCTTTCGCCTCTCGCACTTTTCTCGCGGCGGTCAATTTCATAAATCGTCTCGTCTCGAACGACGACGAAAATGAAGAGGAGGAGGAAGACGTCGCCGAGGATGCCATGCGCGTGTTCGAGGACTTCCTCTGCGCCGAAGAAACTTTGGCCAATTGCGAGCACGGAATGTGCGTCGATGCGGTCGTGGATGCAAACATGTTCGTTTTCGATCGCGTGTGTATTATATCCGGGCTACTTTCGTGTGGTGAATAATTTTACGCGCAATGACAGAAAAGAGGGCAAGTGAATTTTTTTGGGTTTTTCAAACACGTGGCCTTTTTTAACAACTTTTCGAAAGCGCTTTACAACAAAGTTGTTGTTGTTTTGTGTACTTTTAATGAACACGATGAGCGCGATGACGACGACGACGACGACGTGTACGAGCGCAAAAAACAACACCGCCTCCTTCAATTTTAAGAAACGCGCTGCTTCTGCGAATGCTTCGAAGAAATATACCACTCAAAAAGGTTTGCGGAAATGCAGTTTCAGGGATGATGATGATGGCATTATTATATCCAAAACTTCTCATCAACTTCTCGAGAAGAAGGCTTTGATGGCGAACAAAAGAGTTTCGACGACAAAGACGAGGAAATTCGTTCCGAAAGCTTCCTCCTCTTCCGCGGTAACTTCACCGAGCGCGAAATCGAGCGGCTCGTCCTCGGAGTTTGTTTGGAAAGGCGCGAATTTGAAAGCAGCGGCGATGTCTGTCGGTTTCGGTTTGTTCGTCTGTTTCGTCGTTCCGAGACCGGATGGGGTGGTCCCGCAAGCCTGGAATTTGCTGTCTATTTTCTTAGCCACGGTCGCTGGTTTAGTCTTGTCTCCGTTACCGGTCGGTGCGTGGGCGTTTCTCGGATTGACCACGGCGGTGGTGACGAAGACGTTGACCTTCGCGCAAGCGTTTGGCGCGATGACGAACGATGTCATTTGGCTTATTGTTTTGGCATTTTTCTTCGCCAGAGGATTCGTGTCCACTGGTTTGGGCGATCGCATCGCGACTATGTTTGTCGAAAAGCTTGGTAAGTCTACGCTCGGTTTATCTTACGGGTTGAGCATTTCCGAAGCCGTGTTGGCGCCGGCGATGCCGTCGACGACCGCGAGAGCCGGCGGCGTCTATTTGCCCATCATCTCTTCGTTGGCCAAAAGTAACGGGTCTGAACCTGGACCGACGGCAAAGAAGATGGGTGCATTTCTCATGCAAACGCAATTGCAATGCTCTGGTCATTCGTCCGCTTTGTGCATGACGGCTGCGGCGCAAAACTTGCTGTCCTTAAAGTTAGCCGCCGGGTTGGGGATCGTCATCGCGAACCCGTGGATCACGTGGTTCAAAGCCGCCTGCGTTCCGGGCATTCTCGGTTTACTCTTGACGCCGCTCTTGGTGTATAAGCTATTCCCGCCTGAAATTCAAGACACGCCAGAAGCTCCCGCGATGGCGAGGGAGAAGTTGAAGAAACTCGGCCCGTTATCGCAAGATGAATTGGCCGTGGTTATCACCATGAGCATCACCGTGTTTTGCTGGATCTTCCAACCGTTTGGGATTACCCCGGTGATTTCCGCTATGTTTGGCATGTCTATGCAATTATTTGCCGGTGTTATTAAATGGGCCGATTGCTTGAACGAAAAAGGCGCTTGGGATACGCTCGTTTGGTTTGCCGTGTTGATCGGCATGTCCGCGCAGTTGAACGAACTCGGGTTTATTCAATTCATCGCGACGAAAGTTTCGGCGGCTTTAACCGCCGCGAACTTGGCGTGGCCGCAAGTATTCTTGGTTTTACACGTCAGTTACTTTGCCATTCACTACTTTTTTGCCTCGCAAACTGCGCAAGTCGCGGCGCTATCGACGGCATTTTTGGCCATGATGTTAGCCTCGGGCGTCCCGCCGATGCTCGCCGGTTTAACTATGGCGTTTCACACCAACTTGTTCGGCGCCATCACGCACTACGCCAGTGGTCAATCTGCCGTGTACTTTGGTTCCGGTTACGTCGAGTTGAAGGATTACTTCCGTCTCGGCGCGATTGTTGGAGCGTTTAACTTTATCTTGTGGGCAGTCGTCGGCGGCGCGTGGTGGAAAGTTATCGGGCTTTACTAAGAATAAGAGGAGAGTGGGTATGTCATCCCTTTTTATTTTTGTGTAATAATCACGTACTACATTTAATGAACAAATTTCTTCGTCTTCTTCTTCTACTTCTTCTTCTTCTTCTTACAACACATCAGTAAATAGTACTACTACTTCTGCTAAAGTATATTGTTACGTCGTGTGCTTTTATGTTATTATACACGTTTCTCCTTTTCTCCTCCTCCTCCTCAAAATTCGGATGCAAATATTTCCGCTCGCCGAGAGTTGCGAACGAACTTTAATGAACTGATACCTTCTTCCTCTCTTCTTTTTTACGGACTGATAATCTCATCCACGTTCGCCTCTCTCGTTCTCTCCCCCATCCGTTTCATCCTCATCACTTTCTCGCTCACCTTCAACTCTTCTTTCGTGACCACGTGATTCCTCATCGCTTCCGGACACTTCTTCCTTCCTTCTCTCCCTAAAAACGTCAACACCGCTTGCTTCTCGTACACGACGCCAACCGCGTCCTCCACCGGCTCTTCTAAATCTTTCAACGGAAGGCCAGTTATCGGACATTTCGCGTTCAAAATAGCACCACTTCCACCAATTCCACCGACGTTCCCGTGTTCGTCCGTGATGATAAACCCTTCCCCGTTATCCTCGCCTTTGGCGTTCGCGACCATTTTTTTAAATTTTTCCTCCACCAGTTTCGCCTCGGGATCTTTCGCAATCCTATTCCGGTTTCGTTTGATTAAATCTCTCGTCTTCTCCTCGAACGGGTATTGCTCGATCGCGACTCCCGCGTACCCTCTCTCTAAATCGTTCATCGCCATTTCGTACGTTTTCGCTTCCCGCACGAGTTTCCCTCCGTCTCGTGCGATTGCGTTTTCTAAACTCTTTAGTTCCTTTTCGTTTCCTTCTTTGATGAGCGCGGTGACGATCGGCCCGATTTCGCATTCAAACACGTCCTGGAATTTTTGCGTGATATCTTTCGCGTTCACGATTATGCCGTTTTGGTTTCTCGTCACGATTGAGCGCACTTCGCGCTGGTTTTCCAGAGCGATGCCGGACATTAGTATCAGAGTATTGTTATTCGTATTGGTACGGTATTTTTGCGAGAGTGAAAGTGAAGAGATTTTGAATTTTTCCCAAGCGGCATAATGGAAACGATGCGAATGATGCAACGAACATAAACGCGTGTAAAACGATGAAGACAAAGAAGAGCTTCGTTGAAAGCGATGAAGACGACAAAAGAGTGAGCGACCATTTTACCGTCGCGTGTGTGAACGCGTTCGCGGTCGATTGCGCGAACAATTTGAACGCGATTCGAGCGAGAAGCGAACGCGGGTTAGAACAAATCGAAACGAAGATGGAGACGATGGAACGGAGTTTGAGGTTTTTGGAGAAGAAGTTAGAACGATTTTCTTCCGAGGAGGAGGAAGGAGGAGGAAAAGGAGAGGCTGTGAAAACGCCTCCACCGCCTCTCTCGTCCTCGTCGGCGTCGAGAGATGGACCTGATGGTGAATTTTCACCGCATTTGGTCAAAGAAGGTGCGAGAGCAGGCGAGGACGGAAACGACGACAAGAAGCAAACGAGCAGTAAAAAGAAAGAAGAAGGAGCACGACGAATACATGTGAATCCAGCGCACGAGAAGTATCACAAGATGCTACATTTGGGCGTGCCAGAACAGGCGGTGAGGAATAAAATGAAGTTGGACGGCGTCGACGAGCGCGACGTGGTCTTTTCTTCGCAATAGGGACAACAACGACACCCTTGTGTATATGTGTAATAATAATATGAACTAATTAATGTATAGTATAAACAACTCAAGAAATAACACGACGTACACGTGCGTATTCTCTCTTCTCAATTTACTTGGCAGCAGCCGCCTGCGCGGCTTCGTGCGCTTGCCGACTCCACTTTGGTTTTTTCCCTTGGACGAGAATCGCCTCCCCGCCGGCGCCGGCTAACTTTTCGCTCGCGGAGGCTGAAAACGCAGCCGCCTTGACTTTCAAGCCTTGCGAAAGCTCCCCGTCGCCCAACACCTTCAACGGCAAGTTTCTGTAGTAACCCGTCGCTTTGATCAAACCAACCGACTTCAACGTGTCCAAATCGACGTCTTGGCCCGCGCTGATCTTAGAATCCGCCAACGCTTGCGCCAAATCGGAAACGTTCACCGTCACGAATTTCGGCTTCCCGGCGCTCATGCCGCCGGCGATGCCCTTCAATTTTGGAAACCTTCTGTACATTGGCGTTTGACCGCCTTCGAAACCCGGTCTAGTGCCTCTACCACCTCTCGCTTTTTGACCTCTCATGCCATACCCGCACGTCCCGCCTTGGCCGGCGCCGTAACCGCGACCTTTGCGAATCGGTTTTCTTCTCGACCCCGGCAACGGGCTCAAGTTGTGTAAGCGTAACCGCTCGGCTTCCCCGGACGCCGCCGCATGAACGACAAAAGAGGCTGCTTGTTTTTGGTGTCTTCTACTACTGCTGCTAGGTTTGAAGGCTTTTATACTCTCGCCGCGAGCGAACGCGGATGCCTGTTTAATGTGTTGAAAGAGAAAAGAAAACGTGGTGTCAGTACTTTCATCCTCTTTATCCAAAATGACTCGAATGCCCCTTTTCGTACAAAAAAAAGAGGTTTTTCCGAGCGATGATTTCTCCTCCTCCTTTTCCGGAAAGACGAGCGGAAACCACCCGCGCGAGCGCACGACGCGGCCGTTCTCATATCAAATGTGTGCGCGACGAATACTCGAGCGTAAAATCACCAAAGAATATGTAATGTCATCGTCCCCTTTTGTCGTCGTCGTCCGGTTTTTTCTTCTCTAATTTGTTCGCCGTCGGCAAAAATTTAGAGAGAAAAGAGGGTGGCGACGCAACAACACGCAAAAATTGCGCGCGTAAGAAAAAGAGGTCTCTCTCTCTCTCTCTCTGAAGACGCGAACGTCCTCTCCGCGCGTAAACAAACGAATTCAACAAAAAAGGAAACGTACCTTGGTTGGAATAACTGTCGAGGAAAAAGAAGTCGACAACATTTTGATGAAACTCTCTCGTACTCCTCTGCGCGTAAATTGTGTGGGTCGTCGAATTTCTCCAGAGAGACGGTTTTTCACAGACTTGGGTCTCAGACTACACCCCAGACCCTAAATTACGAGGGGGGTGGGGGAAAAAGCACAAAAACGCGCATAAATAACAGAAGCAAGAAGAAGAAGAAGAAGAGATCACACGACGCACAAAAAAGATGAGCGAAGGAGGAAAAGAAGACAAAGAGACCACGATATCGTTCATCGTGAAAACATCGACAAATCCAAAACTGGAGATGAAAAATATCGAGCTTACAAAGTTGATTTCCGAGTTGAAAGCCGATTTGGCGACGACACTCGGATCCGAAAAGGAATCGATTCGATTGATTTACAAAGGACACGTTTTGAAGGACGAGAAAACGATAAAAGAGTGTTCGATTGGGGAAGGGCACGCGGTGCATTTGGTACAATCGGCGCCGAAGAAATCTATATCATCGAACGCGAGCGGTGGAAGTCGTCCGGCGAGTAACAACGCGGCGAATGAAGGTGGTGGTGGGCAACCGACACCGCCGCGAACGTGGATGGACGACGCGAACGCGAGTCAAAGAACGTCGCAAGCGCCGGATTTTGCGACGTTGTTTAACAGCAGCGTTTTAGGTGGTGGTGGCGGAGGAGGAGGAGGAGCGAGTGGTTCTGGTGGTTTTGATATGTTTGGCGGCGGCGGGTTCGGAGCGGGCGGCATGCCGAACCCGACGCCGGAGGAGATTCGGGCGATTGAAAACGACCCGTTCGTGAGACAGTTCATGGAGCAAGCGATGCAAGACCCGGAAGTTTTACGACCGATGATGCAGGTGATGGAGCAAAACCCGCAGATTCAACAGTTGATGAACGCGAATCCAGAGTTGAGGCAGGCGATGCAGGATCCGGAAAACATATCGAGGGCGCTGAGAGCGTCCAGGGATCCGAATTTAATGCGAGAGCAAATGGCGGCAACCGATCGGACGCTTGCGAATATTGAGAGCCATCCGGAAGGGTTTAACGCGTTGAGGAGAATGTACGAAAACGTGGAGGTGCCGTTGCAAAACGCGATACAAAATAGTCAAAATAGCGAGGCGGCCGCCAACAACGGGGCGGCTGCGGATGCGAACCCGTTTGCAAGTTTATTCGGTGCTGCGTCGTCTAGTGGTAACTCGGACGCGCCGTTACCGAATCCTTGGGCTGCGGCAAATGCCGGGACCGCAGGCGCTTCAACGTCCCAAGCTCAACAACAAAATCCGTTCGCGGGTTTAGGTGGTTCGGGAGGATTCGGCGGTTTAAATATAGGCGGCGGCATGCCGGACGAAGCAACCATGCGACGCCAGATGGAAGCGATTCAGAACAACCCAGCGCTCATGCAAATGTTCAGTCAAACGATGTCACAAATCGCATCGGATCCAAACGCTCTCGAAAATCTTCGCCGGTCAAATCCGGAATTTGATGCGATGTTGAGACAACAACCGCAACTCGCGGAACAAATGCGTAATCCAGAGTTTCTTCGAGCGTTGGCCGACCCACAAACTTTACAGGCAATGCAACATTTGCAGCGCGTCATGGGGGGGAGTGCTGTTGGTGGTGGACTTGGGGAATCGCCGTTCGGAGGAATAGGAGCGCCTCCATCGGTGACGCCTCCAGCGGATCCGGAAACGGCCTACGCGGCGCAGATTTCGCAACTCAACGATATGGGTTTCTTCGATCCAGCGGAGAACGTGAGAGCTTTGGTGGCCACAAACGGAAACGTGAGCGCGGCCATTGAACGCTTACTGAATGGAGCGTAATGACAAGAGCCGATACATGTTAATAACTAGCTACAACAACATATATACTCTCTTCTAGTAATGATAATAAAATTCTTTCAGTACACATACACAAACAAACTTTTATTCTCTGTCCTTGATGACGTGTTCTTCCATAAACTTTTTAAACCTCTCGGCGTACTTTTTCGGCGGTTGACAACTCACGTCTCTCTTCCCGCAAAACAATGCGCTCTTGAAAAACCACTCGAACCATTTGAACGTCGTCCATTCGGCGAGCACGTCGACGATGCCGAAGAAAGCTACCCCCGTTGGCGTTCTCGCGAATCGCAGCTGATTGACTCTTTGTTCGTCTCCAACTAAAGCCGGCTCGTTGCCGCTACTCGAGAGAGATGGTAACGTTCGCGGCGTTGTTGTCTTCATTCGTGTTGTTACGTGTTTCTCCGAGTCTTTTTCCCCTTTCTCTACCCTCCCGAACATAGACGCGGATTTCACGAACGTCTTTTTTTTAGAAACGTTAGTCAACGACGGAAGATCCGAATCCGATCTCATGTTGTGGTGCCCTAGCAACAGCGAATAATCAATCAATCCTAAGCTCGACAGAAAATCCGCGTCTCTCTTTAAACTTTCCAAGATCGTTTTGCGCCGCAACGTCCTGACGCAGTCCCTCTCCTCGTGCGCCACGAAATTGTTATCTTTCAACAACTCCACTTCTTTCGTTGGATCTTCTTTCGCCGTCCGTTTACACCGGCTTCCTTTCAAATCGTACCTAGGACTTCCGACTTTCACTTGCGTCGCGAACCAGTACCCGATGACCAAGAATGTCTTGTACGTGCCTCTCCCTTTCCCGATTTTAATCGAGTAACACCCGTAAATTTGCGGCAAAAACGTGTTCCTCCCGTGCTTCTCCACGTGTTCCGTATACTTCCTCAAACGTTTCAACAAAACGTTCTTCTCGCTCGTTTTCGTCGTCTTCAACAGAAATCTCGCATCTTCCGTGCAAAAAAACCACGCCCCAGACCTCCCGCCCGCATCGGCTCTCCCAATCACTCTCAAACTCGTCTTCTCGTCCTCGGAGTCGTCGACGCCGTCCAAACCTTTAAACGACTTCAAATACTCCTCCTCGCTCAACCCAAACGCCGCGCGAAGCCGCCGAAACTCTTTCGCTTCGTGCGCGATGAACGAAAACGCCGGTAAGACGACGTTTTTCTCTTCTTCCTCTTTATTACGAGAAGGAGAAGACGACGACGAAGATGATGATGATGATGATGATTTGCGTCTTCTCGCCAACTCTTTCCTCTCGAAGCGTATTTTCTCTCCTCCTCCGACCAAACTCTCTCTCACTCCAACTTCGAGAACTCTCCCGACTGTATTCACCACGCGTTCACGCGCGTGGTCGACGACGGTTCCGACTTTGTTCCCTCGGTGGACGAATTTTCGGACGTCTCGAACGCTTTTTTCTTCGTGTTGTCCTACTCTGTCCGTGTCCTCGCCTCCGAATCCGCGAAACCTGAGCAAGTTTATCAAGAACAAATTGGAGTTTTGTTTGCGCTTTTGGTCGGAGGAATGCCGGACGGAATCGGAGAACGAGCGAGAGAAGTGAGAGGCTTTCTTCTTCGCCTTCAAATCCTTCCTCTTCTTGTCGTCGTCGTCGTTGTTTATTTCTGACGATGACATTCTTCGCGTTTTATTTTATATGTTGTGCGCGCATTTAAAATGTCGACCAAATGTGACTCTCCGATATGGTTGATTTGATGAAAGTACGCGGTACGCAAAACGCGCATAATTTACAAACGCTGCTCTTATTATTATTACCGCTGCTATTAGAAACTATTCGGAATGAAGCTATTACTACTCTTTGCGAAAAATGTTTGCGATCACCGTTCGTCCGCTGGGTGCTGACACACGGGACACCGAATCGATTTACTCGCTAACCATCGATCGACGCATTCGATGTGGTATCGGTGCGCGCACGGCAGCACGCGAACGTATTCGCCTTCCTCGAACTGGTCGAAGCACACCGAACACACGGGTTCGCCTCTTAAATGTAACACAAAATCTACGAGTTCGGCTTTTTCGAGAGGGTACGGGCCTTCGAATTTTGTTTTCGAGCGAGGGCATTTCTTCGTCTGGTTCTCTTTCACCTCCGCTGTGAGTTCTTTCACCGTTTTGTTTTCGAGGGACCTTTTCGTTTCCACTTTTTCCAAAGGTAACGCGCCGATGATTTTTGCGGAAAGAGCGCCTTCGCTCGAGAGTGGGCCGTTGTCGTCGTCGTTTCTCGAAGTCGACGTCGTCGTCGCCCGTCCTCCTCGGTTGGTGTTGGTGGTGTTCACGCCGAAGAACTTTCATTGTTGTTGGGGAACGAGATGAGATAAAAACGGAGAGTTAGTTGAGATGCAGAAGTTCGTTCATCGCAGAAGAAAAGAGAGAAGTATTATGTATTATCGAGAAGACAAAACGAGACAAACGATGAAAATGATCTTTCTTACCTCTCCGATGTCCTCGGAGAACGTGCGCGCGAGATTCGACGGGCCGTTCCCCATTAGTTTACGTGATGAGTTTTTTGTGGGGGAGTTTTCTCTCGTAGGGGACTGCCTTATAAAAAATGTGATGGTTTCTCTTTCTGATGAATACAAGTACAGTCTAAACTATAGAACATGGTAAGTATTTACTACGAGCCTAAACTGAGCAACAAATCGACCCCGGTCAACTCTTCCTCGCCTTTGACGACCGCATTATTACCACCTTGCGATGATGTTTGTTCGCCCAATAATCCGCTGCGAACGAATTGGACGTCTTCTTCCCATAAGCTGACGTATTCTCGAACGTCGTCTTCGACGTACCGAACGAGATGTTTCAACTCGCGAGCGTCGTAGGAGATGACTTCGGCGATGTACCGCGCGTCATCTAACGGCCAAAGGATGGAGATCATTTTACCGACCGCTTTTCCTCCTTGGGAGGCGAGTTTGGCGCCGGTTTTACCCGAAGTGGACGCGGAGATGCATCGCAAGCGCAAGCACGTTTCCGGGTTGGAATCGCGGATAGATTTGACGTTTTCGCACATTTTACACGGGCATCGACCTTCTGATAAGGCTTTCTCGACCTCTTTTTTGTTCCTCTCAACGGCTTCGTAATCGATCGGTTCGACGGCGCCCATCGGGTTGGCCGGAGGAACGAGCGCGCCGTTGGGACCAGCGGCGGCGGTGGCAGCATTTGCTACCGTCGTCGCTCCTCCACCTACGTTTCCATTCGTCAATCCGTTCTTTGCTTCGTTCTTTCGTAACTCTTTCTCCGCGTTCGCGTACTTCAAAGCGTTTAGAAATCGCGCTTTTCCTCTCACCGGCGCGTGCGAATGTTGTTTATAACCAACCTCAAAATCGACGATGGAGGTTTCTGGTAACCAACCAAACGATTTCTCGCCGAAAAATACGACGCAAACATCGTTCCCATCCTTTTGCATTTGCTTCGCCGCTTTTGGAACGATGTCCCCGTGTTTCACTTCGTCCACTCGTAATCCCGGCCAATGCGGATGTCCCGGCAATTTCGCCCAGACGATTTGCGATTCTCGCGGTTTCATCATGCGAATGCCCGCGACGATAAACGACCCATCGTCTGGTTCGACTACTTCCTCCTCAACTGGAGCTGCTCCCATCGGCTTGAGAGAGGACTTTTGTCGCTTTGATGATTCTTTATTGTTGTTGTTGTTGTTGTTATCGTTGTTATTCATCGCGGCGCCGTTTTGTCGTTTTCCACCGGCGACGTTGAGAACGTCGGTACCATTTCTCGACCCCACGCCGCCGTTTCGAATGGCTACACCAGAAGCTGTGGCTGTGGTTGTCACTAAGAGCGTTTCAGCCGCCAACAAGTCTCGTTCCGAGTGCGATCCAGTCAAATTATTTCTATCTGCTCCGGCTAGTATTCTCGACGCCGGCGGCGCGACTTCCTTCCCAGCGCCGCCAAACTGTCTCTCCAATGCGGCCAACGGCGGCGGCGGTGCCATGCCAGCCTCTCTCGTCGCTCGAACGCACGCTAAAATCACTTCTCTTGGAATGTACCCTTCGATACCGCCCGGGTTATTATTCATTCCCGCGCAATTTTCCAAAGTTGTTCGTAAATACGCTTTCAACGCCGTCTTCTCTCTCGCTTCCGGATGTTTCAAAAACTCTGGTTTCGGAATGCGTTTCATCGGATGCGAAACGCGGCCGTGACCAATGTTGTACGCGTGTTGAGGCCATTTGAAACCTCCTAATTCGCCGTTGCTGTTATTTAAAGCCGTCATGGCAGCTACCGCCGCTTCTTGTGCGCAAAGCGAATTCGCGCCCGTCGTCGTCGCCCATCTCACATCTCTCGGGTTGATCTCGTTCGCGTTGACTATATTCCCATCGCACCATTTCGGGAATTTTTGCGCGGATTTCCGTTTGGAATCAAACCCTTTCCCGTTTCCGTACGGATCTGACAATCGTCGTCCAATCCATTCGGCTAACGGAACGCACCCTCCGGTCGCGCTCAACGCGCGCCATCGATTGAGAATCTCGCCGACGACCGCTTCTGACGTTCTCGATACGCCCGGTGGCGACACCACGGTCCACCCAGGTAACAAACCTTGTAAACTTTCCGCATCGGATACGTCTAGAGGCGCTAATTGACCATCAACCGAACACACGACGGAGTCTCTATCCGGCCTCGCGTCCGCGCATACGTTAATCGTCGACGCTTTGTATTTCGGCGTCGCTCTTTGAAACTGACTTCCGTCCTCGTCTTCGTCTTCCAAAAGGGTAAATCCACACCTGGCAAAAAGAGTCGGCGCGTTTTTGTTATTCATTCGTTGCGAAGCTAAATCCGAGGCTGAATTCATGTTGCTACTCGTCGTCGTATCTTCGTCGACTAACAAAACCTCTCGCGGGTCGCCGTGTCTACTCGCTAAAAACACTAACCGTCCTCGATCGTCCGGGATACCAAACGCGGTTGGTTGCACCACTCGGTGCGCCCATCGAAATCCAAGTTGCTCAAACTCTCTCACTAACTCGGCAATAATCGGTGGTTGTCCTTCGTCCGCGGTATCTAAAATCCTCTCCGACCCGCAATCGACGACGACCCACGGGACGCACCTCCCGGTAAACCGATTCTTCGCCAACCGTAAAACCTGCTTCATCTTCGATTGCACCGAATTCGCAGACCAACTCTCTCGCCAACCAGTCTCCAACTCCCCGGCTTGGTGGTCGTACACTGTCCCTTCATTTTCACTGTGTCCTACCAAACTACTCCCGGAGACCCCGCCCAAGGAACACGTCAACACATCCGTCTCTTCCGGCAACTCCACCACCGAAGACGCGTGCGTCGGCTGAAAAATCCCTTGGAAACGACTGGTCAACACCTCTCGCGCGCAATCGTCCGCCTCGGTTTGCATGATAATCTCGTGCCCAGCTTGCGCCAAACCGAAATCAAACGCCCCGCACCCGCAGAATAACGAACACACTTTCAGCCTTCCCGCGGATTGCGCCTGTTTTTCGTAGTAGTAGTAGTAGTAGTATTAAAGCGCGACGAAAGAAGACCACCGCGCAAAGAAGACCACCAAAGAAAAGAAGAAAGAGAAGAAGTCAGTCAGTCGCTCTCGCATCATCGTCGAAACAGAAAGTACTACATAACACAGGTCGAAATCGAAAAGTATCATCCGTTATTAACCGATCGTCAAAGAAAATTACGATTGAGCGCGAAAGCGTATTTCGTCCTCTCGAAAGACCTCCTCCTCCTCCTCCTCCTGAAGACACGACAGAGAAGCCACCAAAGAGGAGGCAAAGAAAAAGAATTTGGTGAAGAAGAACACGCAAAACGCACCAGAGCGGAGGACATTATGACTTTTGTTAAAGAGAGAGCTTTCTTTCGCGTTTTTGGTGGTTACGCGTGGTATTACGCGTCTTTTATTTTCCGCAGACAGACGACGGGTAAACGTAGTAAACGAGCGCGCGTTCTGATGATGATTTTCCTCCGCTGCGATGAAAAGGACTCCCCGAATGAATTCTCCGTTTTTGCACCGCCAGAGCGAGAGTTTGAGAGAGAGTTTGAGAGAGAGAGCAGTCGTTTGTGACTCTCTCGACTCCTTGGTCTCTTCTGTAACGCTCTCTCGCGTCTCTCTGTGTCTCTCTGATGTGTCTCTGATGTGTCTGTTTTTATGATGCAATTTTCAAGGTTTTTCCCCATTATACGGAAACACTTCATTCCACAGCGCGGAGAGGTTTTAAAACGACAGAGAACGTTTTTCGATCGAGAAATAAATCTCGGGGGCAAATGTCGTTGTTTTCGTCCAAACACAGCCGGTTTCGAAAGTACGTCGACGCAGAGACAGGAAACGTGTTTTATTTCGACGTCGTCTTGAAACGATCCCGTTGGCGGATTCCCCGGAACGAGATTAAGATTAAGAAGAAGAAGAAGGACGAGGACGACGATGAAGTCGTCAAAATATTCAGAGAGGATACAGAGGAGGGAGAGTGGTACCGAGTGGAAAATCATCTGTTAACTCGACCGTATTGGTTCAGAAACGATGATTCCGAGACGAAAGAAAGAAGGTGGGAGAAACCTTCTTTGCCCCGTGCTGCTTCCAAGGACAAGGCTGTCGAAACAACGGAAGAAGAATTTGAAGAAGAAGAAGAAGAAACAGATATCGAGTTTGACCCGGACGCGTACGAGAACGAAGAAGGAAAAGAACAATTTCATCAAAGAGCAGCTTTTGTGGCGGGGACGGAAGAAGCAGAAGCGGAACCGGCTTTCGCGCCGCCGCCGCGCCGAGCGACAACGGCTGCCGCGAGCGCCGTTATCATCGAAGAGAAAGAAGAAGAAGAACCAACGAATAATGCATCACCAAAGCTTTTGACTGCTAGTGATGAGATTGCGATGAACGAAAACTTTAACGCGACTAAGAGTAAAGCGTTGGATGTGTTTTTCGCGCTGTGCGAAAAGGCGAAAATCAACGAGCATTCTCGATGGGAGAGGGACATGCCGAAACTCAGAAAGCTGGATAAAAATGCGTTTGAATGTTTCGCGACGATGCCGGAGAGACGAAGCGCGTTCAATAAGTACAAGGTGAAGTTATCGAGCAACGCAGCTGAAAAAGCAGCAGGTACGACGAAGACGACGAAAGAGTCGAAACTGGAGCGCGAGAAAATTGCGCGAGAAAAACGCGAACGCGAAATACTCGAAAAGAAACGAGACGACGAATATCGATTGAAAAAGCTGAAAAGAAATCAAGACAAAGGCGGCGCGATGAAACAGTTCGAAACGTTATTAGCGGAATCCATAAAATCGATCGATGACGTGGAAACGATCGATGATGTTCGCGAATTACTCTCCCAAGATCCGCTCGGTCGCGCTTCCTCGGGCGGACCTCTTTCGGAAGCAGACATGGTCGCCTCCTTCGATGCGTTCTTGTTAGAGTTCAAAACAAATTCTCTGCAACGATACGCGGAGTTGTGCCGAGAAACAGTTTCCGCGTTGTCGCAATCCGTAGGTGGCGTTGCGGACGAGGAGGATGCAATTTTCGCGTGGGAAATTGCTCGAGACGTCTTAAAAGAGGACGCCCGCTTCGACCGGTGTCCGATGAAACTCAGACGTTCAACCTTTGACAAAGCGGTGGAGAACTTTCGCGATGAAAGAATTCGGAACGCCGCAACAACTGGTGCGTCGTTTGATGCGGTTTAGTAGTAGTAGCAGTAGTGGTAGTAGTAGTAGTAGTAGGAATAGTAAAGTAAGCGTAGACCCGCAAAAGCATATAGTTTCGAGACGAACATATACACCGCGACAAAAGCGCGTACGGTAGAAGATACTCATAAAAGCCGCCCAAACACTCAACGACGAAAGAAAAGAGATCTCATATTTGAACACGTGATGATATAAAAGCGTTGACAAACGCAGAGATTTTGATGCGAGAGAAGATCATTGAGAAGATCTTCGTATTAAGAAGCCCTGTTTTTGTCGTGTACTAAGGAGAGGAAAGAGAGACGTCAGCTCGAGAGTAAACCCCGTTCTGTGTCATCCGTTGCGTCCGGACTGATTAAATGACTGTTTAAAAGATCGCGAGTGTCTTCGACTCCAAAAGCTCCAGAAGAGCTCCAGGAGAGGAAGGGAGTGACGTTTCCGCCCAGCACTCTCTGCTCAAACGCGCGGGGATTTTCCCCGGTGATCGTAAATAGTTCCCCGTCTTGTGACTGGGAGTATCCACCGAAGTTAATCCTTCGAGCGCGTCTCACCTCTCATTCGTTTACCCTTTGTTTACTCCTTTCAACATTCCTACGCACACATCGCAAAAAACGTGGCGCGCGTGTCTCTCTCTCTCTTTATCCTTCCCGCCGCCGCCGAGACACAATGAAGAATTTATGTGAAGACTTTTCCCCCACATTTTGTAAAGGTGATGACGACGATGATGCTTTCGCCGACGACGACGATTTCGTCGCGCTGCTCTGGAGGAACAACGCGAAAATCGTCGTCGTCGAAATCGTCGTCGTCGTCAAAGCCTTGGTCTTCTTCTTCTTCTTCATCATCGTCCCGTTGTTCTTTTTTTAACAGAAACGTAGGGGGCGTTTTTCATCACCATTTTCGGTCGAGAAAGAGGAGGCACGAGACCAACGCCGCGTTGAGGAATACGAAGAACAACACCACGAATAACAACAACACGACGAATAATTGGAGGAAAAGGAAAGAAGCGTCGAAGAAAAGTGATTTTAACGACGATAATGTGTCGCCTGAAAGGGGTTTTTTGAATCGTCTTCGTCCTCCAAATCCTCGACGAATGCAACAACAACAACAACAACAACAACAAGAGGGAAAAGTGGCAAAAGGAGAGGTTTCGGTTACGGAACGAGGGAACGCGACGGTAAACGCGGCGAAGACATTCGCGAGCGAAAACGAAAAACTCGCCTTGGTGTTTTTATTCGTCATTCAAGCGGTATATATCGTCGTCAAAACGACCAAACGAATGAAGAAAGCGATGGTGTTTATGAAGGACCGGTGGCGTGAACTGCGACGGTTGTTCGAATACGCCGAGGAGAATTACGCGTTCGGTAAACCGAAAATCACGAGAACTGCGGCGAACGATCCTCAATTTCGGAGTTTGTTGAAAGATTACGCAAAGTTGATTCACGATTTGTACGACGTACCTATTGTGCCGGAGTTTATAGAGACGAGGGTATACGCGCAAGCGTTGGAGCAAGGATTGGAAGGCGCGTTTGAGACTTTGGACGATATCGTCTTGAGCGGAGACGCGAGGGTGTTGGGACATCCATTGGTCGTGCAGAGAAGATTCGTTGGGGAAGATTCGGAGAGGTTAAAGACGTACGGGGCGTTAGAAGGGAGCAAAGAGGACGAGTTGGAGAAGTTTGTCGCGGAAGTGTTGGAGAATACTAACAACAACAACGGTGAAAATAGCAGCGCGACGTCGAAACTGTTGCAAAAGATGGAGAAGAAAATGTCAAAGAAAATTTTATCCATCGCGGCGAGAACCGGTACGCTGTTCCTCGAATCCGGCGTACAAAGCTTCTCCGCGCGAATTTTTGACGCGGAATTTTATTTCGATGTCCGCGAACAGGTGAAAGAGGAAGGAGACGACACCTCGCTCCGCGAACGCCGCGAGGCGCTGAGAAGAAGCCGAGCGATTCAAATCGCCAAAACCGCCTCGGACGAACGTTTAGGTAAAGTCATCGAAGAACTCCAAATTCCACCGATTGGTATACTTTTCCCGGAGCTAGAAAGAGATGTGGGTAGGTTAGTCATTGCGATGGCGTGCGAAGCCATCGACTCCGAAGTCTCTCTCCCAAACGTCGATTACGCGGTGAAGTTCAATCTTCGCGTGAAGGATCAGAAAGAATACGACGAAGACGAAAGGAAGAGGAACAAACAAAAAACGATATCATCGTCGTCGTCGGAGGATGCAGACGAGCTTGCGCAAGCCTTGGCGGACGATTTCATGACGCGACGTAAAGCCGTCGCGCCAATGTTTATCACTCCGGAACTGGAACGGAAAACCTACGTGGACATTATTAAAGGCATTTTAGGAGAAATCGGCTTGAATGCGCCGAGCGTGATTGCGGAATTTTTAGGCATGGACGTTACGGTACAAGTCATACGAAAGAAGAACGACGATAAGAAATTAAGGAAAGAAGAATATACAAACGACGTCGTAGGAATAACTTCGATGAATTCTGATAGTAGTAACGATGCTTTCACTTTTCTTCGTGAACGGTTTAACATGACTCCTATCGTCGCGAAGGGCAAGGAGATTGGAGAGACAAGGACCACATCGTTATCGTCATCATCATCATCAACAACAACAACAACAACAACAACAACAACAAGTAATAGAAACGCTAT
>Ga0209090_10000637_pt1 | contig 22040 bp, 11 predicted proteins | sample ArcticOcean_MG_C_9_FD_187432 | JGI IMG/M metagenome (GOLD analysis project Ga0209090, IMG submission 187432) | Marine microbial communities from western Arctic Ocean - ArcticOcean_MG_CB2_152 (SPAdes) (version 2) | ecosystem: Environmental > Aquatic > Marine > Oceanic | place: Arctic Ocean... | reverse complement strand
CTCCTCTTCTCCAATTCAGGAGGGAGAAGATTAATCGTCGCCGCATTCGCTACGTTGTTGGTGTTGATATCCTCTCCGAGAAATCCGCCTCCTCCCAACATCACGGAAACGGACACTGCACACACGCTCGCCGCAAATCTTCTCCTCAACAAAGACGAAGAAGAAGACGAAGAAGGAGATGGTGACGACGACGACGCGCTCTCTTCTTCGTTTTTATCCCCATCTTTGTCCATCAAAGGACGAGCATCATCACGCACCGTAATGCTGTTGATGTAATCTTCTTCTTTATCCGAAACGACTCTTGGTGGAGATGGTGAGAAGGTTGACTTCTTTTGCGCGCCGTGCTTTCCTTTTCTCATCGTCGTCGTCGTCTTCGACGAGACAAAAGCCGACGTCGACACCATCGACGCTACTGTTGATGTCATCGTTATTCTTAATCGTTTTTCAATTAAAGTTGTGAGGTGGTGTGAAGGAGGCGTGTGTACTACAGAGACGCCTGTTATTCCACGTGAACGAAATATCCGAAAACGAGTTTCTTTCTCTTTTTCGTACAGGAAGATTTCTGCGAAACTGTGTGCCAAACCCTGATTCGAGAAGGGAAAAAGAAAAGGAGAACCCCCGTCTGTCTTAAAGTGCTTTCTGTCCCTCTTCCTCGAAACGCTCCATAAATAAATAGAGTTGTTGTGGTGTGACGGCGCGCGCGCTTTATCTATATTTTTACACAGAGTAGTCGTAATAGCAGAGGGAAAGAAAGAGGTACACACGCACGCACAAACATCATGTCGGTATCGTCTCCGATGCTGTTAGGTGGCGTGCCTGCGCTTCCGCTCCGAGGAGAAGCGTCGTCATCTTCGAAGCGTCCTGAAGTTTGGAGCAGCCGTCAAACCTCCTCGTCTTCTCGTTTAAATTCTTCTCCTTTTCCTTCTTCTTTTCCTTCATCATCGTCGAAAAGGAGCAGACGAGGAGGAGGAGGACGCGCACGAGTACATGTGAACGCGTTGTTCGGCGGGAAAGGAGGCGACGGTGCCTCGAAAGAGACGTCAACATCATCGTCCGGGACCAAGACAAAGGGAAAGGGATCATTGGCATCGGTTGATAAGAAACAGAAGAAAAAGTCAGCTCCTTCTTCTTCTACTCCTTCTTCGTCTTCGGCGGGCGAAAGCGCGACGAATGCAACTGGAAAGAAGAAAGCATCGTCCTCCTCCACGTCGCCGAAGAAGAGAAGTACGAAAGGGGAAACGATTTTGACCGATCCTTCGTTCGGGGGCGTGCGTTGGTTTCGAAGGCAAAAGAAAAAAGCGTACGAGTATTGGAGAGCGCGATCAGATCGAGGGCACTTGCAAGTAGGCTCTTGGGGTCAAAACGCGAGAATGCCACGGTATCTACCACAGTCTTCCTATATTCCCGGGGACGCGTCCTCGAATCCGTATTTACGGAACCAAAAGAAGCTCTCTATCGAGGACTTGCAGTTTACGCAAATGGGTCGTGCGAAGCTTCAAAAGCACAGGCAATCCATCGCATATCCAAAGTTTTGTTTAGATTTAATCGAGGAAAGAATTGACGAGGTATACGTGGACGTTATCGGTCAAATAGCGAGATATTACGCGATATACCCGGACGGTAGACTCGCGGTTTGTCAAGTGCCGACGCTAGACAGTCGAGAACTTCGAGACCTTTTCAGAATGCTCGAGATTAATCCCATGCCGTTGAAAGAGGAGAGCACGTTCTCTTTGGAAACTGTGCTACCAGACGGAAGTTCAGTGGATGCGAAAACGGGTTTTGCGAGCAATTACTTCATTCCCGGCTTTTTGATCTTTGCAATTTGGGGCGCCGTTTTCTACATGACGCGTTTCCAAGAAGATTGGGACGATCGACAAAGATTGTTAGAGATTGATCGTCAAAACGAAGAGCGTGCCGCCATGGAAAAAGAAGACGCGATGCTCATTCGCATCAAAGATTCCATGATTGGGTTGAAAGATAAAGAAGGGAAAGACGCCAAACGGTATAAGGAATTGCAAAAAGAATTTCAGAATCGCCAAGCGGGTTTGATACAAGAGGCGGAAATGAAGAAAGAAAAGCAAATGCGAAAGTTGAGCAAGAAAGCGCGAGAAAGCGAAGAAAGAGGCGAAGCTGGAATTTTCGATCCAAGAGCAAATGCATTTTTAGAGCTAGGTGCGAGAGTCGTAAAAGCGCGAACGAAACAAGGGCAAGAGGAAGCAGTAGAGGAGAAGAAAGATACGGAAGAGAAAAAGAAGAAGAAAAAAGAAGACAGCGATAAAGAAGAAGAGGGAAAAGATTCCAGACGTAAGATGAAGAAAGGGAAATTGAATTCCAAGATGGCCATGCGCGATCACGACAGTAAAGTAGTTCTCTTCGAAGACGTTGCCGGTATCGACCAGGCCAAGGTTGAATTGACTGAAGTCGTCGATTTCTTTTTGAAACCTGAAAAATTTAAAGCGTCGGGAGCGAGAACGCCGAAAGGCGTCTTGTTAACGGGTCCTCCGGGGTGCGGGAAGACGCTTCTCGCCCGTGCCGTCGCCGGTGAAGCTGGCGCCACGTTTTTTTCCATCACTGCTTCCGAGTTTGTCGAGATGTTTGTCGGTGTAGGAGCTGCTCGCGTGAGAGATTTGTTTGCGCAAGCCAAGAGACAAGCGCCGTCGATTATTTTCATCGACGAGCTCGATGCGGTTGGAAGACCTCGAGGTGGAGGTGGTTCAGGGAACGACGAGCGCGATCAAACGTTAAACCAAATGTTGGTCGAGCTCGATGGTTTTGCTACAGATACGCAAGTTGTTGTGATTGCTGCTACGAACAGAGCGGACGTTTTAGATTCTGCGCTCGTCAGAGCCGGTAGATTCGATCGTAAAGTTGTTGTCTCTTTACCAGAGTTTAAAGGAAGAATGGCAATTTTACAAGTTCACTGTAAAGATAAAAACTTAGCGGAAGAAATCGACTGGGTTACGTTATCGGAAGAAATGGACGGATTTTCAGGAGCACAGCTCGCTCAAGTCGTGAATATGGCGTGCTTGCAAGCGGCGAAGGACAATCGAGAGTCGGTCACAAATGCCGATTTTAGAACTGCCTTGGATATAGAAATAATGGGGAAGTTGTTGCCGTTCACCATCGGTCCCGAAAACGAAAAGCGCTTGGCGTTGATTCACTCTGCGGCGGCTATCGCCTACGAAATGCACGTGCCTGACATCGCAAGAGTATCTTTCGTCACAGTCTTGGCGCGCGAATCCAACACCACCGGTCAAGTTTGTTTGCTCTCAGAACCGGACAACGATCGAACGAAAATTTTTACCAAATCGTTTCATCGCCGACTGATGCGAGTAGCTTACTCTGCTGGTTGCTTTGAGGAATTATACTACGGTTTCGATAAAAACTCCAAAGCTTCGGCGGCGTACGATGGGCGAGCTCGTGAACTCGCCATTAGTATGGTGCACGAAGCTGGCATGTCTGACGTGAAAGATTCGTACTTTGCGCTTTCAATCAATTACGATGTGCTCGAATTGTCAACGTTCTTGAAAGATAAAAGAAGAGGTTATCTCCTTTCTAATGTCGATAAAGATATGTATTCGAAGGCCGAATTTGAAATTCGAGACATTATGCGCCAAAGTCGAAACGAAGCTATGGAGTTTGTAAAAAGACAGAGACCGGCAATCGAGGAACTCGCGCGACGCGTTCTCGCGAGCGAAAAGAAGACGGTTTTGAGTTATGAAATTCGAGAAATCATCGAGAAATTTGGTGTCAAGGAAGATATTGAAACCACCGTGGGGCCGCTGGGAAGCTCGAGAAAACCTCTCGCCGAATGGGATTCAGAAGGAATACCGACAAACTTACGATCAAGATAAAAATAGATGTAAATGATAAGAAATTTGATTCACTGCCAAAGCAAAAATATTACAAATCCTAAAGTGTAACCGCATACGACCCGCTTATAAAATAACTTCCCTCCCTGGATTGTCGACGTCTCTGTTTGTTGTGTTGAACATATCGTCCAGCTCACGGACTCTTTGGTTCGCGCCTTCGATATCGCCGCTTAACCGTAACAAATCAGCCGCGAGTTGCATGAGAGGTTCGTGCGTGGAGATACCATTGGATTCAGCTTCGGAAACAATTTCAAGAGCTCGAGAATAGTTACCACAATTCGCCTCAAACGCAGCGTAGCCGTGCCAGAGTTCGGCAAAATCACTACACGCTTTGCACCCATCGGAAAACAATTCTCTAGCGACGTCGTCGTTGCCGCATTCTTGCTCGAGAAGCGCCCACGCTTGATACAGAAATCCTGACAAACGTGTCGTCCCGCTTTTTAGTCCGTTTCTAAACATATCTCGCGCTATTTCAGGACCTTGCACGCGTTTTTCCCATTGGCCCCACTGCATCCACGCGGTTGCATCGGATCTATCTTCTTTCACCGCGGCTGCAAATAACGCACGAGTCGCATCTTCTGTTCCAGCTCTTTTTTCGAGCAGCGCCCATAATCTGTTGTGAGTGGATCGTTCCCGTCGGCTCGCTCGGGCGCTCGGTGGAACTCTCTTTTCTTGCATGCACTTGTCGCGTCCTAGGATGAATAACTGTCGCGCGCGTCCCACGTTGCCGTTGATAAACTCAGCGTGCGCCTCAGCAGTGATACACGGTAAATTAAGAATCCCGTCTTTTCGAGCCCGTGACCCGCGCTCGAAAGCTTCAACAGCTCCTTCGAAATCGAACAAATCACTTTTGCACATCCCAAGAGCGTGCCAGACGTGCGGGTCAAACATTCCAGCGTCCAACTGATTCCCGAACGATCTTTCACTAAGAACTTCGAGTTTTTCCAACGCTTCTTCTGTTCTATTTTCTCTTCGCAAATACATCGCCTCTGCTAAATAAAGTTTCGACTCTCCAGGACATCTTCTAATACCCTCTGTTATGATATCGTACTCGCGCGATGTTACCGAACGCTTATTACTATCACTCGCATCAAATTTACTCGTAAAAGCCCTCTCACTCAAACTCCAAGACGTATAAGTTTCTGCTCTGCTTGGATTTAATTTTGCCGCCAATCTAAATTTTTCGCTCACACGCTCTTCGAATACCTTTCTAATAGAATCGTTGCTATCACTACTGCTACTCTTACTGCTACCATTTCTACCATTCGCGACATCGCCAACCTCGGAATTAGTTTGATTTTGCAGCGTCAACATGCGCTTACTCAATAAGTCTGCCCAATTCGTCAATAAATGTACCGATTCAGACGAGGACGATGAAGATTTCGACGATTCGAGAAGAGCCCATCCTCGCTCGAACAGTTCTTCCGCTTTGTCAAAGTTTCCACACGAAGTTTCAAACAACGCAAATTGCGTGTATCCTGAACTTGAAGCACTAGCGTTTCGCCCGGATTGCTTCTCGATGGATTTCTCGTAATACTTCCTCGCCTGTTTTCTATCTCCGACTCGATTTTCTAAATTTGCCAACGCGTTATACGTTGTAGACCTCGGCGTTATTTCCAAAGATTTCATCAGCAACTTTCTCGCCTTGTCGTAATTACCTCTCTTCTGTTCCATCATTCCCCATGCGTGCGGAGCGGCGAAATTCTTCCAGTCTACCGCGCACGCGAGAGCGAATTTTTCGCGAGCGAGTTTATAGTTCCTCTCGCTTTCGAGTAAAACTGCCCACGTCGTCAACGTCCCTGAACTCACGCTCTTCTCGTCGACGCTCTCGTTGTGTACTTCCAGTGCCTTCAGCGCTTCTTTTATTGCGTTATTATTCTTATTTATGTCGCGTCGCGAGTAGTTTCTCAATTGTTTGACGAGTTCGTTCACTACTTTCCCTTCCTTTGGATGTTGGATAAACAATTCGCGCATTTGTTCCAAAGCCTCTTCTCTGTCTTCGTCGGACATTGACGATTTCGATTTCATCTTCGATTCGCGAAAACGTGTGCTGATATCATCCTCGCCGCGGTCGTCCTTAGACGATCCTTGATTTGACGACGACGAGGAAGGTGACTGTTGTTCAGCGTTGTCGCTTTTGTCGTGTTGCTCGTGAACGACGACGTTTAATCTTTGCGTTCTTCCTCGCCGGCGTTGATGTTTGTGAGCAGCAGCGTGATGCGAGACGAGCGAAGCACGATCGAAGGATGACGTCGATGATGAAACTGTCACTCCTCCTCGTGATGAGGTGGAAGCAACCGCAATCATCGGCGTTCGTATATCTTCCTCCTTCTCTTTTGTTTTGTTTTATTGTGTTTGTAAAATTTGCGTATCCATCTTTTGTTTTTTTGAGGAGAGAAAAAGAGTGATGATGCACACTCTCCTTTTGTGTTCGTGTGTATCGGCGTACAGTCTCGCAGTGCGTACACAAAATACAATTGAAGTATTATTCTAATAAATTACTTGACTAATCCTATGACAAAGACGCCGTGCATGGACGAAAACGGCGCGTTAATGTTCAGCACGCCGTTGCTTTCAAAAGCTACGTCGCTGGTATTCTTTTGTGGCGATCGAGGCGGATTTAAGTTTGCTTGTTTCCATGACGCGTTTAATTCGTCATCTCCTAATACGCGCACGCGCTCTACTTCGGTTTCGTCGATAAAAAATGGTACCTTCGATGAAACCGGGTCATATGTGCTCGTCGCGAGGGCGTAACGAGACCACCACAGTTTCTTCCTGTTGCGTCCACTCGGTGACGCGTGCGCGAACGATATGCCGTCGTCGTTGTAATACGCACCTCGCGCTTCACCTTTCTCGTCCGGGGCGATGGAAATAGTGATTGGATCGTTTCGTTGAGCCTTCGTAGAACGACGCGCGCGTTCCTTTGTGATTAGAATACTACCACCTCTTTGAAACTGCGGAATGTCGCGCATGGTGACTTTCTTCATGAACTCTTTTGGACCAAAGTGCTTTTCGTTCGTATCGATGTCGTACCAAACGCCTTTTGGTAAATATATTTCAATTTGGGAAGCCCCGGCTTCCATGACTGGGTATACGAGCAACGCGTCGCCGAGCATGAAGCAATCATCTTTGCGAAGGACTCTCGTGTCGTCTGGGAATGCATAAAACAACGGCCGCACGATTGGAGTGCCTAATCGACTGTTTTCATCGAAGAGCGCGTAAAACGTAGGCAACAATCGGTACCGGTTTCGAATGGCCTCGCGAATTAAGTTTGTATTTTCGTCACCAAAAAGCCACGGCTCGCGACGTTTCGTGTCAATGTGCGCGTGTCCACGCATGAAAGGGTAGAAAGCACCGAGTTGATACCATCTAACGAGCAATTCAGAATCAGGATTGCCGAAAAAACCACCAATGTCTGCGCCCGAGAATGGTAACCCGGTAAGTCCAAGCGTCAAGACCATCGGAACGGAGACTCTGAGATGTTCCCAATCTGCGGCGTTGTCGCCAGTCCAAATCGGACCTATTCTTTGCGTCCCTGCGAAAAAAGCGCGAGATAAAACAAATGGTCGTTCGTTTTGTCTCTTTTCGATACCTTCTGCCGTTGCCATATGATAATACATGCCGAAAACATTGTGCACTTCTCTGTGTTCGACCTCGCCGTGATGGATCAAATCTTTTTGCATTGTAATTTCTGGCCCGTTGAACACGGACGGTTCGTTCATATCGTTCCACACGTATAAATCAGGCGTCGAGCCTTTATACGAATCCAAGGCAAATTTAGACGCCCACCACGAACGAACGTCCGGGCTCGTGACGTCTAAATACATGGACGAGCCTGGCCAACACCAGCCGTCAAAATCCGTCGTTTTGTCGTTCTTTTTCACGTAATACTGTTTCGACTCGGCCTCTTTGAATATTGGATACTTGTCATCTTTCTTTACGTGAGGGTCTATGATGACAACCATTTTGCGCCCTTTTTCTGCGATATCGTTAATCATGCGTTCCGGCGTTGGGAATTTTGTGCTGTCCCACGTCATGTACCTTTTCCCGTCCGTGTGTTCAATGTCGAGCCAAATGACGTCGTATGGAATGTCGTGCTCATCAAATCCAGCGTCCACTTCCTCCACATCTTGCTCGTCGCGATAGTTCCAGCGACACTGGTGGTATCCGAGAGAAAACAACGGCGGCAACGCAGTCGTGCCTAGAAAATCGCCGTACATTTTATGAATGCTCGCAAAATCCAGTCCTGGAAACAAAAACAAATCGAGCGCACCGGATTCTGCCATCCAATGCGACGTGCGCTCGTCTAACGAACTTTCCTCTTTAATGATATCCACGTACGTTTCTGTCGGATTGTGGAAATACATGCCAGCCGATATCGTCTCCCTCGCCTTGCCGTCGTCCTTCCCGGCTCCATTTACATTTTTACTCCCGTGCGCGAGCAACATCGGGATGGATCCGTACAATCCAAAAGGGGATTCCGATTCGTATTCGAAAACGTCTAAATTGTATAATCTGTACGGTTCTGATTCGTGATGTAGTTTCTGATCCACCTCTTCTTGCGACGACGGTCGTTTAGTCGTAGATTTCAAGCTCAGACTCGTCGCGCGTTCCGGTAAACCGTACATGTCCGTCGCGTTCGGGAACGACACGTCGAACGAAAGCGCCGTGTTTCCGTACGGTCTCGAATCCGTGTGCGAGTTGAACGTTTCTACCGTGTTGTCTCCTTCTCGAGCGAGACCACTCACATCATCAACCGTCTCAAACGCGAACGTCTCTTCTCGATTGAACGCCATAACTTCAACACCGTCTCGTTCCACGACCACAGCCAGCGGCGTTTCGTGCTCTACGCGAACGCGAACGTTCATCCCGCTGGCAACCATTTTCAACACCGTTTCTGTCTTCCCGCTCTCCGCGTTCTTTTCCATGTTCCTCTCTACCACCCATTTCGTCTGTAACGCCTTCACGGTTTCCTCTGGTACCAAGACATTTTTCGGCACGTACCTCGGGTGTAAGATATCGTCGAACCGGAGTCGCACGGCACCGTTCGCGTACGCATTCAGTTTCATCTCCACCGATGTTTTCATATCATCTAAGAACACATCGAATGACGCTTCATCTTCGTCTTCTTCCTTTCTATTACTGCGCTCTTGCGACGACGACGACGACGACGCTGCTGCTGCTGCTGATGATGGTACAATCAACTTCCCGATAGAATACGCTTTCGGCGCGGCGTCCCGGTGGCGATTACAAAACGACGACGTTTCGCACGTCTTGAAATCTTGCGCTTTAAACGCCCCCACTTTTACGAGAGAGAAGATGAAGAAGAAGAAGGAGAAGAAGAAGAAGAAAGGAAACGAGGCAAAGGTTCTCGTTCTCGCTGCTCTCGTTCTCGTCGTCGTCGAGATCATTCTTCTTTCTTCTTTCTTTTGTCTTTTGTCTTTTGCGTAAAAGTGTGTTCTTCCTGTGAAGTGTTCAACAAATTCACTTTTCGAATGAAAAAGACTTCTCTTCTTCGTCAGAAAAAACCTCTCAGAGAGAAGAAGAAGAGGAAGAAGAAGAAGACAAAGAAGACTAAAAGGGAACGGACGAGATGCCGTCGTCGTCTTCGTCGTCGTCTAAACCGCAACCGATTGTTCGACAAGTTGGGTTTACCATCGGCGAAGAAGACGGGAACACGACGACGAATACAAACACCGGCGGCAGTAAAAAAACAACGTCGTCGTCCTCTGCGGTGATTGGGAGCAGTACGAACGATGGTGCCGTCGTCGTCGCGACGAATAAAGAAGAGAACGACGACGCCGCGGTGGCATCCATCACGGCCGGGTTTGGAAGCGTCTTAAACGTGTCTTCTTTGCATCAACAAAGTCCAGAGAGGAAGAAGACGAAAGAAGAAAAGCCGGTGCAAGAAAAAGAAGCTGATGGTGCTCCTGCCCCTCCTCCTCCTCCTCTTCCAGAGAGCGATAAAGACGAAGAAAAGAAACGAAAAGCTGAGGAAAAAGAACGCAGACGACAAGAACATCTGGCGAGAATGGCTTCAGAAGGGAAACCGGAACCGAAATTACAAAAAGTGGCGTCGAAAGCAGAACGAAGGGCGCAGCAAGAGGCGCAAAGAGCGGCGAAGGAACAAGAGAAGAGTAGCGACAGCGCCGCGACGAAGAAGAAGCAAGAGAAGGGTGGTAGCACTACTACTACTACTAGTAAAGGGGGTAGCGCGCCGAGTGGTAGCGGCGATAAGAGTGCCTCGACAGTAGGAGGTGGTTCCACGGACGAGACGCATCGATCGTTCACGGACGTTCGGACAAAGACGCGCAAAGATTCGCACTTTTGCGAGCGGCATTTCTCGCACCTCAATTTGCATCAAACGTCCACGTCAAATAAAATCGACCGCGATTTGATCGAGTTTCAGTATCCGTGCGTGGAAAGATTAGCAGAAGCATATCAAACGAGAAAGTGCGTGGGAAGTACGAACAGAGTTCGTCAACTGTTGTTGTGTTTAAAGGAAGTCGTGCAATCGTACTCGCACAAATCTGGGAGCTATTCGCAAGCGTTGTTAGTTTTGATTAACCACGTCATTTCGAGAATTCAAGAGGCTCGACCGATTTCTACGAGCATGGGGAACGCCGTGAAATCGTTAAAAACACACTTAGCAGTGCTTTCTCAAGGTGAGAAATTGAAAGAAGCCAGAGACGACGCGGAGATGATGACAGTTGAAGCTCAAAAGAAGAAAACGCTCGAACATCTCGAAGATACTTTGAAAGAATACGTCGAAAGAGCGGTCGAGACGATCGTCAAAACACTTTCGACCTATTACGCGGAGAAGCAAGTTCAACACGTGGTGACGTTTGGACATTCTGAATCGGTTGTGAAATCATTAATACGTGCAAAAGAGAGCGGATACGAAAACATGTGCGTCACCATAGTCGACGCCGCGCCATCGTTTGAGGGACGAAAAACGTTAAATCATCTCCTCGATGCGGACATTTCGTGCGAATATACGCTCATGCACGGCATGGATGTGGTTTTTCAACGCTTCAGTAATAGTAGAGACGGAGCAGACCAATCCATGGTTTGTTGCATTGGCGCGAGCGCCGTCCTCGCGAACGGGAAAATTATGTCTCGAGCCGGATCTGCGAGCTTTTGCAACGCGGCGAAAAGTAGGGGTGTGCAGGTGCTCGTCGCTGCTGAAACGATCAAGTTTCACGAACGCGTCGGTATTGATTCCGTGCTACACAACGATATCCAAGATTTCGTCATCGAACCAGGAATGATTTCGAATTTGCGTAAACTGTGCTTATCGTACGATCTCGTGGAGGATATCGACGAGATCGTTTGCGAGAAAGGAATTATTGCTCCAGGGAAAGCGGTAAACTTCGTTATTTAGTTTTCAAGTCTTATAAATATTTTGCTATATTAATGCGCCTACTAGTTTACAATTCAACGCTGATCTGCTACTTCTACTATTCGTCGTTCTCTTCGTGCCACTGCTTTATTCGAGCTTTCACCATGTCGTTTGTCGTGAAAGATATGGCCACCGCCAGAGGCCCCTTCATCCAATTCATCGTCAATCCTTTGTACAGTCCCGATAATCCTTCCGTTTTGCCTATGTGCACGAGTGCACTTACGACGGAAGATGTTCCATTCACTTGCCCGTGTACTTGTACTCGTCGTCGGATGATATCTAACGGATACGTGCATGTCTGCGCCAATAAACCGGCAAAACCGCCGAACAGTAAACGGCTCGTCACCGGGAGGTCCTCGCGCGACGAGGAATCGTCCATTTTCACGTCGTCGCCATCTTTTTGTTCATGCTGTTTCATTTTTATCGACGCCGCTTTCAAGGTTTCAAACGTGGCGAACGAAATTCCAGCGTAAGGCATTATTCCTAAAAGCGTAGGCGTTAATCCAGACGCCAATCCGCGAACCCCTCTTTTCTTGATGATATCGACTAAATCTTCAATGGCTGCTTTCTTGTGCGTTTCCGCACCTGCCGCAAATCTCGCGCGCAATAAGTCGAGTGGATACGTCAACGTCGTCGCTGTCGCGCCCGACACCGCACCGGCAACGAATCGCGCAAAGGTCGGCGTTCCCGAACTTTCGTTTCCATCGCTCAGATAGTGCGTCGTTTTTTCTAAATACTTTGGGAAGGCGAAAAAACTCGTCGCCGCGTACGGAATGACTCGAAGCATCTGCACGCCATTCCCACGCCATAATGCAATAACCCCATCCTCTCTGACTATTTTTTTCCCCAACTCAAACGCACTGTTTACTGTAAACTTTCTGTTTGGATCTACTTGGTACATGATTTTGACGCGATCTAAAGGCGCTATGGTCGTTTTCGCGCACGCTCCAGCCGTGGCGCCGGCGATGAGCGCTTCTAAACTCGATATTTGTTTTCTCTCGTCGTACGTCGCCGGTGTTGGCGTGGGGGGCGAGTTTGATAATTCCGCGCGAGCATCGTGAATTATGTTCTGAAATATATCGTTCGCGGTGAATCCCAACGCGCTCGCCAACGGGCCTTTCAACCACGTCAGCGTAACACCTTTGAACAAACCGTTTCGTAAACCTTCCGTTTGATAAATGCGTAATAAGCCTTGCGACACCGAAGAATACATCGGTTTACACCCAGGCGTCCCTGCCGGTGAGGCGGGGTTTTTCGAAACGCCGCCGACTTGTAATCGTCGTCGAACGATGTGTAAAGGATACGTGACGGTTTGCGCAATCATACCGGCGGTTGCGCCGGCGGCTAATTTCCCGGCGATCAACATTCTCGGGTGGTCCTCAAACGCTTGCGGATGCCTTCTAATGCTCAGCTCAAATCTACTCTTTAACGTCTCGTACGCTGCAAACGAAATCCCTCCGTACGGAACAATCCCCATGAGCGTCGGCGTTATCCCCGTGTACAGCGCTTTCACGCCGCCCCCTGTGGTCACGGCTCTGAACAACACCCTCGAACTTTCTGTTAGAGACCCGCTAAACCGCTTTAAGTGTTTACTCGACTCAGCACCGTCCACAAACGCAGCACTTCTGGCGTGTAACAAATCAAGAGGGTAGGTCAACGCCGTCGCCGTCGTTCCGGCTAATGCGCCCGCGGTGAAACGCGTAAGCACCGTCCCGCTTTGCTGTTCCGTGAAATCCAAATCGTCTTCGTCATACATCGCTTTGATCAATAACTTGTTGTATATGCTATATGTCCCAAACGTTGTCGCGGAATACGGCAAGATTCGTGCAATTGCTGGCGTTGCGCCTCGCCATAACGCCGTCACGCCTTCATTTTTCACGATATTTTTTGTCGTCTGCATGCCTTTTTGGAACGTGAAATTCCCTCCATCCGATTGGATTTGAAACAACAGTTTTACTCTATCGATAGGCGCCGTGGAGAATCTCGATAAGGCGCCCGCGCACGCGCCAGCGGCAAACCGTTCCCCCGTCGTCGGTTCTCTTCTCAAAATCTCTTTTCTCTGCTGTACCTCTTCCTCTTTCGGCGGGTTCCTGTGCACTAAACGACGAAACATTTTTTGTTTGTTAACTCTTTCTCTCTCTCTCTCTCTTTCTGGTCTCTCAAACTCTCAACATCATCATCATCTTCGTTAGTATTGATATTATTATTATTATCAGGTACCTAATTATTACATAGTTATAAAGAATCGCGGTCGACACGTTCTTTTGTGTTAATGATGCGTGTTAATGCGTGCTCTCTTCTTTCGGGTTGCTCTTCGCGTAAATAAGGGAGGAGACCTTATTAGTTAGGTATGACAAGTATGACAAGAAAGAGTGACCCAAAAAAAACCACGAATGTACTATTTAGGGTATGAAAATAAACTCTGATTTTTTCTTGGAGACAGACGTTTGTTTGTTCGTCAAAAAGAAAAAATTGCTCTCGTTCGTTCGTTCGTTGTCTCACGCACACACATCGCGCGCGCGCTACTATCACATCTCTCTGAAAGAGTTTAAAAATACCATCATCGAAGAGAAAGAGCTACTACGAATAATAAAGGTTGTTGTTTGTTGCCACGACCACAGAGTTTTAAAAGAGAAGAGAGAGATTGTCACTCCTCAATTTTGAAAGAAAGAAAGAGAAAAAGCCCAAAAAGGGGGAGAGTTGTCGTCAAAAAAGATGATGAGCGACGAAGGTGGTGGTGGCTCTGCCGCCACACGCACCCGCTCGAAGGCGCGAGTGATGCAAGAGATGGACGCGAATGCAAATAACACCGCGACTGGTAATAAGCCGCCGAGTTCGGCGCAAACGATGGACAAGATACAATCGAGGTATGTGAAATTCAATCCAGTTTGTTTTTTTTGTGTGTTTGTTTGTACCCCTCTTTCCAACGGACGTTTTTTTTCTCCTTTTTGCGCTAAGAATCTCGAAGACGTTTGGATGTCGTCGTCGACGTTGTTATTCGTGCGATTGAACACAGACGATATGCGTTCGGATCTTTCTTTGGTTTTTGCGCGTTTGGTGTCTGTGCGCATTAGGTGGGGGGACGGTATCGTCGTCATCATCATCAACACGTCGTGCCTCCTTGCACCATTTTGACAAAACTAACCAACACCATTCCCCTACAAAAATTTAAAATTCGACAGAATGTCTGCGTTTCGAGCGAAAACTGACAAACAGGGCACTAAAACCGCATCGCGAGTCTCATCTGCGGTCAAACCGAATTTGCGAGCGTTGAACGATCAAAACTATAACAACGGCGATAACACCGGGACTTTCGTGTTCAACACCGCGGCAAAAGAGCGATCGAAGATTGCAGCTTTGAGCAAGTCGTTGTACGAACCGGAGGATGGCAGCGGCGAGAATTACTCGGCGCTCATCGAGAAGTTACTCACGTGGAGACCGACGTCTGACAAAGGTTCCCCGGAGTACATGAAAGAGTTGTTAGGGCACGTTCAATCGCAGAAGAAAACTTTGAAGGCTTTGGTAAAGTTGAGAGAACAATTCGTCGTTGGCGCTGGAAGGATCGAGCGAGACTTGCTCAGAGCCGCGCGCAACGCCGAGAACAACACCGGCTCGATCCCACACACGCAACAAGAGTTAGCTGAAATCCACGCCGAGCGAGAAAAGTTGACAAAAACGCAAAGAGAGTCGCAAGAGCATCTGCTCAAAGTGCAAGAGGCGGAAGAGAAGCTGTCGAAAGCTACGGAAGACTTGGAACAAGAGCGCGCGCGAATTCGCGAAGAAGAGCACAGCGCGGTGATGGCAGCCTTGAACAAAAAGATTGCCATCGCGGAATCGAAAGTCGATGAAGCCATGAGAGCAGAACAGAAGTTGCAAGAAGAGACGCACAAGTACGAGCAGTTGAAGTCCATGGAGGATTTAGGCGTCGCTGAAGCTTCGCAGAATGTGAAGAAGGCTTTGGATGAAGCGAGTCAAGCGAGAGCGGAGACGCAAGAAGCGAAGCACAATCTGTTCGAGTTGAAAGAAGAGCATGCAAACTTGAAAGGTAGATACGAAAGTTTGAACGAAAAGTACGCGGCAGAACGAGACTCGTGGGCGCAAGAAAAGCGGGAGATGGACGCGTCGAGGGAGAAATTGCAAATGATGGTGAACGATATGAACTCGACGACTGATATGATGGAGAAAGAGAAGAACGCTTTGTTGGCGGAGAAGGAAGCGTTGGAGCAGAGTTTACAAAGCGAGATTGACAAGATCATGGCTGAAGCGGCGAAAGAGAAAGAGCTGGCCGTGGAAAATTTGGAACAACAGCTTACGGCAGAAGCGAGGGAGACGTTGGAAAACGAGAAGGCGGCGTGGCAGTTGCAAATGGAGGAGAAGCTCAAGGAGCAGATTGGTGAATCCAAGGATGGTTTTAATCAGCGATTTGAAGATTTGAATCAACGCTTAGCCGAGCAAAAGGAGAAGCACGATCTTATTTGCAAATCTATGCTCAAAGAGGCTGAAGCAACGAGAGCGCAGTTGACCGCCGAGCACCAGGCGGCGTTGAAGCAAGCCACGCACGAGGCTGAGTTGGAAATTGCAGCGACAAAAACGGCGCTCGCACACGCCGAGAAGAACAACGAGCAGCTCCAGAACGAAGTCAACAGAGCTCGCGACGCTTTGTCGATGGATCAATCGGAGAGATCCTCGGTGAAGGATATTGCCTCGATGTTGTCGGAACACGCGGACAAGCTGAGCGAGAAATATGCTCGCGAAAAGAAGGAAGCGCTGGTGGAAAAAGAGCGAGAGTTGCAACGAGAACACAAAGCTTCGATGGAAGTGGCACAGGCGAATTTTGCGAAGGAGATGGAATCCGCGAAGGAGAGTTTGAGGTCTCAATTGGAGTTGAAGGCGGCGCAGGTGTTAGACTTCAGGTTGGAGGAACAAGCCGCGACGCTTAGAGAGTTATCCGCCGAAGACAAAATGGTCACTCTTCAAGAAACTGAATTGAAACACAAAGAAGACATTGCGAAGTTACGCGCCGAATTCGACGCCGAAGCTGGGAAAAGAGTGCGAGAGGCTCTGGAGAGTTCGAAAGGGCGAAGCAAAGACGCGATGCTCGCCGCGGAGAGAGAGGCAAAGGCACGCTTCGACAAGCAGCTTGAATCTAAGATGGAAGCATTCGAGGCTGAGTTAGAGTCGCAACGAGCCGTGTTAACGAAGGAGTCTTCGATCGCTTTGGAAAATTTGAGGCAGCAGTTACTCAGTGAGGCTGAAGCAGAGCGCGACGCCTTGGAAGCGCAACTTCGAGCGGAGGCGCAGACTTTCATGGAGAGATCGAAACAACAAACTTTGCGCACGCACCGTGCCGAAATGGAAAAGCTCGCCGCCGAGTTGGAGAGAAAAGCCGGGGAAGCGAGAGAGACAGCTGTCAGCGAAGCGGTCGAGAACTTGCGCGCCGAGATGGAGGATGAGAAGCAAGCGATTATCGAGGCGACGTTGGCTGAAATGTCCGCAAAGTCTCAAGCCCAGTTGGCGTCTGAAAAGGCAAAGATCCAAGCGGGTGCGGTTGCCCAAAACTCAGCGCAAATCAACGAGTTGAAAGAAGCACTCGAAAACGAGCGCCTCAAGATTGTTGCTCTGGAAGCGGCCGCCGCCGCCGCCGGGAGCATGGCGAGTGCGGTTCCCGCCGCGACTTCCGAGGAGTTGGAAACTGCAAAGGCCAACTGGAAAAAGTACGAAGCCAAAGCAAATTTACTCGAAAATACGATCGCACAATCCGTTCAGTCTGCCATGCACTCTAAGGAAGAGATGTTTATTCGTGAGAAAGCTGATGCGATTACCAAGTTGACGGTTGAATACGAGATGAAGATTAAGCGCGCGGTGGATGAAGAGCGCGAACGCCTTCACTCAAAGAACGCGATTGATCCATCTGTGAACTCACAAGCAGAGCTGAATTTGCGCGAAGAGTTGTTGCGAGTTCAAGAGGAAAAGAACGCCGCATTAAGAAAGGAGAAGGAAGTCGCAAGACAGCTCGAGGAATCCAAGGCGACGGTGGAGTCCTTGAAGTCGAGAACGTCTCAGTCAGATCAAAAGAGCCAAACGTTGTTGGATCTCACGAACCAAGCCGAAAGAGCGAAAGCGGAAGCAAACGCGACGTTGAAACGCGCGCAGAAGATTGAAGAAGAAGCCATGAGAAGCGCAGACAGGTTGCAAGAGATGGAGCAACAGTTACTCGAGGCTGAAGAAATTCGACGCGCGATGCACAACCAGATTCAAGAATTACGTGGAAACGTCCGGGTATTCGCGCGCATGCGTCCCCCGTTCGTTGGTGAAGAAGATTACTGCTCGGTCGATGCTTTGGACAAAGATTCAATCGCCGTTACGGTTCCAGAACTTGAACCGAGAGTATTTAATTTCGATCGCGTGTTTGACGCCGCCGCCTCGCAAACGGAAGTTTTCGAGGAAGTCGAGTCTATGATTACGTCGGCGATGGATGGTTACAAAGTGTGCTTGTTCTCTTACGGCCAGACCGGAAGTGGGAAAACGCACACTATGTTAGGTTCCGGAGACGGCGAAGATCGTGGTATAATTCCACGAGCGGTGAGTGCCATTCTCGAGCGCAAGGAAAAGTTGCTTGAGAAAGGATACGAGTACGAAATCGAAGCATCATACGTAGAAATCTACAACGACCAAATTCGAGATTTATTAGCTGGGCCAAACGCAAAGCACTCCGAGCGATATAACATCGTCACTGCTCCGGAAGGTGGATGTCCAACCGTCGCGGGCGTCGTGAGAGAATACATCGATTCCGTTTCAGCCGCGGCAGCTCTCGTCCGAAAGGCAACTGCTGCGCGAGCCGTTGAAGCGACAGAGATGAACACGCACTCTTCGCGATCGCACACGTTGTTCTTAGTATATATTACTGGCGTTCACATTGCTACAGGAACGCAACTTTCTGGATGTTTGAATCTCGTCGACTTGGCCGGGTCAGAGCGCACGAAGCGTTCGGGCGCCCAAGGCACGCGAATGTCAGAAGCGTGCGCGATAAATAAGTCACTCTCTTGTTTAGGGGACGTCTTTGCGTCCATCGCGAGAGGTGATAAGCACGTGCCGTATAGAAATTCGAAGTTGACGTATCTTTTAGCACCATGTTTGGGAGGCGACGGTAAGACGCTCATGTTTGTAAACGTAGCTCCGGAGGAGGAATCCGCGGAAGAAACCGTGGCGTCTCTGCGATTCGCATCCACGGTAAATGCTGTAGAATTAGGCCACGGTAAACGGGCAAAACGAAACGTCACTTCCATGTGGCCATCGTTTGATAACTCGCAATTGAGCAAGGAACCGCCCTCTACCAGTCAGCAACGAAGACTGAGCAGCAGAAATCTACCGCCGCCGTCGACTGCGGCGCGAAGACAAAGTAGTGGTAGATTAGGATCGTACGGTGGACAACAAACGGGACAAAAGAGAGGTCGCTCTGCCGCAGAAGAGAATACGACTTCGTATGGAGGAGGGCCTTCGAAGACACCTCGACGAACTCGAGGCGGTCGGCGTTGGGAATAATAAAATAAACGAAAGAAGGACGAGAGAGAAAGGAGGAAGCGCTCTTTCGTCTCGAATATAAAATCATAGTGTGTTACAGAACTACTGACAACAACAACAACTGCGTATCTTATATATCATTTTTAATATCATTACACGAGACCTTGTACAAATAACTTTATAAATATACATTTTCAAAAGCGTCGCTAAGGCGCGCAAGCGCGTGCGATACTATGACAAGGAAAGAGTGCTCACTGAGGAAGTCAGTCAGTTCCCCCATTTTTGTTTTGGAAAAAAAACACCTAAAATAATACAAACAACAAGCTTCTTCTTCACTTTTAGTTCCAACTCTCTCATCATGTCGTCCTCTTCTGCGCTTTGCTCTTGTTTGAGCAGCGGAAGCAGCGTCACGTCCACTCATCGTCGTCGCAGAGCCTCGTCGTCTTCGTCGTTGACGTCTTCTTCTTCTTCTTCTTCGTCCTCTTTCTCTTCTTCCCGTCGTGGATTCTCGCCCTCGGTTTATCTGAACAACATTAACAACAACAACAACATTAACAACAACAACAACAACACCAACAACACTAGCAGCAGCAGCGGTAGAAGAAGATCACCATCGTCGGTAAAGTCGGTAAAAGTATGCGCGGCGATGAGTTCGATCGATGACCCGAACTTTGCGGATTTGTCCGACCGATTGAAACTCGATAACGTTCGTCAGTCGCTCATTCGTCAAGAAGACTCCATAATCTTCGCGTTAATCGAACGCTCGCAGTATAAAGTGAACGATAAGATTTATAAAAGGAACTCTATCGATGTGCCGTGTTACGACGCGAAAACTGGCGTGAGAAGCTCGATGATTGAGTTTATGTTGAGAGAACGAGAACAGATGGATGGGAAAATTCGAAGGTACACTTCGCCGGACGAACACGCGTTTTACCCGGAAAGTTTACCGCCGTTGGTTATACCACCGATGAACTTTGGGGAGGTTTTGCACGAATGCGCGTTGAAAATTAATATCAACGATAGAATTAAAGAGATGTACGTGGAGAATATTGTTCCGGGAATGTGCGAGAGCGGCGATGATAACAACTACGGGTCCGCCGGCTTGTGCGACGTGAACTGTTTGCAATTAATATCGAGACGGATTCATTACGGAAAATTTGTCGCGGAGGCAAAGTTTAGAGCGCAACCGGATGAATATTCTGAGTTGATTCGCAAACAAGACGGGAACGGATTGATGCAGTTGTTGACGAATCAAGCGGTGGAAGACAGAGTGGTTGCGAGAGTCACGAACAAGGCGGCGTTTTACGGGCAAGACATCAACGAGGAAGTTCCAGATGCGAGCAAAGTTTTGACGAATCCAGAAAACCAAAAGTATAAAGTCGCGCCGGAAATCATCGCGGATTTGTACTTTAAGTGGATCATGCCGATGACGAAAGACGTGCAAGTTGAATACTTATTGCAAAGGTTGGATTAAATTGATCGATTAAATTACTATGCGAATTGTTTTTAACTACACTATTATATTTCGAACGTACCAGTACTCGGAGGTATAATTGCTATATTATTATATTTAAAATGTGTATCTATGCAAACTAAACGCGCGGGCACCTAACGCATGCGTGAACAAAAACTGTCATTATCGTGCACTCTTAACCGACAAAGTGTATGCCGTGTTCGTTGAACACTGCCAACAGTTGTAAGAAATCATCCTGCGTCATTTTACTCGAGCGCATCTCCACGTATCCGTTCGTGTTTAATACCTTTTCGATTAACTCTTTCACGTGATCCTTGACTTCCTGTCGTTTCTCCTTGTTATTCGCCTCTTCCTCGGCTAATTCCATGGCGTCGTCATCTAATAAATTCACCTTTACTGCTTTAAACGTCAAATAGTTCTTCGTTAACAACTCCAACACCGTTTTCGTTCGAAAAATCCCCCCTAACGTCTTATTTTTCCTCCCAAAGCACAAGCGAATTAAACCATCCCACTCTCGAAAGTTCACCTGCACTGGAGGTTTCCTTGGCTCGATTCTCACCACGGACGAATCGACTTTCGGCGGCGGTCGGAAATTGTTCTTCCCTACTTTTAAAATGTGTTGCGTCTTCGCCAACAGCTGCGTGTTCACCGCCAAGCGACAATACTGCGCGTCACCAGCCTTAGCGACCATTCGCATGGCAAACTCTCTCTGAAACATCAGCGTCGCGCTTCGAAACTGTGGCCGATGCGAGAGCAACTTAAACGTCAGCGGCGAAGAAATCTGATACGGCACGTTTGCCACGCACACGTCGAAATACGGCAACTCAACCTTCAGGAAATCCCCTTGTATGATTTCCAATTTCGACTGGTACGGCGACCCTTGCACTCTCCGTTGCAACTCCAAAACCATTCTCGCGTCGTACTCGATCGCGACGACTTTCTTACACGTCTCTAGCAATTTCATGGTCAAGTTCCCGGTCCCTGGTCCAATCTCTAACGCGACGTCGGTGCTTTTCGCTCCTGATTTCTGAATTATCGAATCCACAATCGCCGGGTTTTTTAGAATGTGTTGACCGTACGACTTCAAGAACTGAATGCCTTGATACGCCGCTCTCGTTGACATGTCTTTCGCTGTCTTCGAGCGACCATTTTTCTTGGCCACGCCTCCAGCCACGCGTAATCCGTTGTTCATTTTTCTTGCTTTTACTTCAGAGAGCAGAGAGAACAGAGAGAGAGTGGAGAGAGAGAGAGGAGAGAGAGAGTAGAGAGAGAGTTTTTTTGTTGTTTTTCGTGTGTTTGTTGTGTGTCGACAATGAGAAATGATGTGTTAATAGAGCTGAAAAAAGGCTGCCAGAATCCCACCCCAAAAAGCACACAAAAATTCACCAAAAACGACACACACACACACACACTGACACATTAGCTTTAAAAACGTTTAGTACACGCAGCCAGAAGAGCACGACGGTTTTATCATAACAGAGGATTTTGACGATATCAAAATACTCATTACGATGATGATGATGATGATGGAAGAGAGGAAGACGACGACAACGCGTGATGATGATGATGATGATATCAAAAATGCAGAAGAAGAAGTTTCCCGGGAAAAATTAAAAAAAATTCAAACTCACGGAGAAGACGAAAAGAACACCACGCAGGAGAAGAAGTTAAAGAAGAAGAAGGAGGAGAAGAAGAAGCGCGATGTTGATGGGACGACGACGATGAGAGATGCAGAACAGGGAGACGATGATGAATTCATTCGCGGGGCGGA
>Ga0209090_10000632_pt1 | contig 22124 bp, 18 predicted proteins | sample ArcticOcean_MG_C_9_FD_187432 | JGI IMG/M metagenome (GOLD analysis project Ga0209090, IMG submission 187432) | Marine microbial communities from western Arctic Ocean - ArcticOcean_MG_CB2_152 (SPAdes) (version 2) | ecosystem: Environmental > Aquatic > Marine > Oceanic | place: Arctic Ocean... | reverse complement strand
GCCGTTTGAATCGAGTCCAGCCATGATATCGGCTTTTGTGACATTGGACACATCACCAATCATCGAAGCATTATACCATTCAACCAGCGTTTCATGAGTAGCAGGGGCACCGTCTTGGTTTTGACCGCTTGCAGAGCCGTTGAATTCAGCATGCATAAGCATGCCAGTGATGGTATCGGGTTGTGTATTCGACGCACCTGGAGCAAGACATCCGGGGAATCCAGCACTGGTCTCATCTTCCGAATAGGTCATCACAATCTTTGCCCCAACGATGTTCATCGAATCATCATTGAGTGAATCGGTTGACAAATTCAGCACGAATGTATCTCCATCAGCAATGTATTCTCCCCCGTTATCAAGGTCAATCGTTTCGAAATTCGCCGTTACATTATATGTGCCGACCATTGCTTGTGAATCAGAAGAATTCGGCGCCAAAACGTGGTATGAAGCCTCAACACTTGCAGCAAGTAAGAGCGTTATTGCAGCACCAATGCCAAGAGTTTTCTGGGCAGGAATTGTATACCGTCCAAAGGGATTGTCAGCAGAACTGTCTCGGAAAGCACACAGTAAGAAGTGAGTAGCAAAGGCAGCGCCCATTCCAGGAACTGAAGGAAAGACATCTTCGCCAAATCCAAGAACCGTCCAGACGATGACGCCAATCATTGCCGACATCATCATAGCGATGGAGTGACGTGAATCGGGCTCATAACCGGCCATTCTCACCAAGAGTAAAGGTACAAAGATTCCACCCAGTCCATAGACGGCTAACACGACCAACGCGAATACAGAATCTCCGAAACCGGGCAATTGTTGACCGAACAATGAGATGACCGTTGCGAAAGCAGCTACAGCCAAGGTGACTTTCTTTGTTGTCTTGTGGTCTTGACTCCATTCCGGTTTAATATCGTCTGTAATTGCAGCAGTGCATGCCAGAACTTGGCTGTCGGCAGTGGACATTGTTGCAGCAAAAATCGATGCGAGAATAAGACCGCCGAGCAAAGGACTCAACTGTTCCATGGCAAGTTTCGGCAAGCCAGTTTCAGCACCAGAGGCGCCAAGTTCCGGCAACAAAACTCGGCAGGCAAGTCCAATGAAGAACATCAAGATGATGAAAGGAGTTTGCCAAATGAAGAACCAGATCATTGCTTGTTTCCGTGCTTTATCATCCTTCAACGTCATCACGCGAGAGACCACTTGTGGCTGGCCAGCGACACCGAGGCCACCAAGGAAGAAAGCAGTAATCCACAATGTTGCACCGAACTTCAAATCAGAGGGGAATATATTGACCATGGCAGGCTCGATACCTTTCAATTGGTCATGCAAACCAGAAAAGCCTCCAGTGGATTTCACTGCGACGTAACACAAGATGGTTGAACCAACAATCATTACACACGATTGGGCAGCATCGGTCCAAATCGAAGCACGAATTCCACCAGCATAGCAGTAAGCGACAACCAAGACGAAACCGATGAGGATACCGATGGTTGGAGACCATTTGAGCATTGTTTCAAGGGCAATACCTCCGGCAGTCAGTTGTGCAGCAGCATAAATCGAGAGGAAAATTACCGACAGCACAGCAGCCACTTTCGCTTCCGGGGAGCCGGTTGTGTTCGAAACAAGTGAGGAAAGAGAACGAATACCCCGTGCTTCACCTTCTTTCTGAATATATTTGTAGAGCCAAATCCAAGCGACGAGTTGACCTACCGTCGAGACCAGAGCAATCCAGACGGCAGAATAGCCGTTGATGAATATAAATCCAATAAATCCAATAAACATGTAACCGGAGTTCCATGTACTTACTGCCGATAATGCGGCTAAAGCCGGATGCATCCCTCTTCCAGCAACGAGGTAATCGTCAGTCGTGTCTTCTTTGACGCGCATTGAAGCAAGCCCAACGCCGGCAAAAAACAGCATAAATGCCAAAAATGAGATGAGAAGAAGTACACTGCCAGCCATAATAATCACTCACGCTTGCTCCAACGAAGAAGGGCTTTCTCTTCAACTTCACTCAAACTCGCAGGGAAGACGAGGCAATTCAAACGCCCACCGGGAATTGAATCCAGTTCACCAATCGTTGTTGAAACGATACGCTGGTCAGCAGTACCCATGTCTGCACACAAGACTACCGCGATGTCATCAATCACTTGGCCGACATACGCACTGCACATGGCATGGCGCAAGATTCGAAGTGGGGAGTCGGGTGGTGGCGGCATTTCATCCAGTTCATTCTGTAATTTTGGCCACATGAGTCGGAGTGATTCAACGGCATCGGAAGGCATCATTGGGCGCTGGTCTCCTGTACCTTCACCAGTCGGGTCTAAATCGAGAAGAGCCACGGTATGCAGGTTACGGAATCGATTGTTCGAGATAACTTCCAATGGAGATGTAGCGACCCAACCACCATACGGGTAGGTGAGTGTAGTCTGTCTTCCAAATCGATAATTCGACAAGCCGACCGCTCCGGTTACAATCGTCGTGATTGAAACGCCATGGAACACAAGGCAATCAATGCCAGCCTCCTCCGCTTGGAGTTGGAGGTCGACGTGCGTGGTTGCTTGAAGAGGGTCGCCGACCACCAGCAAGGCGACAAGCGATGTTTTTGCCAGTTCAAACAACTCACTTGGTTGTTCAACTTCAGGCCGCATTACCCTTTGAATAGGACCAATTTCCCGCTCAAGTAAAGCAAGTTCAGCCTCTGGCCAAAGAGCAGTATACGCTTCATAGCGGCGATGAGATGCCATTTTTGCTGCTTCGAGTGCCTCAACGGTCATTCCAGCAACCGTTCCCGGCCCCATTCCGACCAGTAACAAACCAGCGGCAGGGAGATTCCCTAAAACAACTGATTTCTCCGCCATGCTCAAACCTCGGGCTCGCTTGGATGGAGCGAGTGTCATGCGTCATTTGAGTGTGCCGAGCGCGCAAACGCAACAATGGTTGGACATATGCCGCACCCAACATTGGTCCAGTAACGAAGCCGGTGTTACCCACCTTGAAGATGGGCGAAATGCCATCCCTCTCAACGATTCAGCCCCCCAAGAAACAGATCAAGTATGGAAAAACAATCCACATCTGGAAATTGAAACTCAACCAAAGGGGCCAACGCATTGGCTTGACCATATCGATGAAGAGTTGGCCGAAACACACCGTGAAGATTGGCCCCGTTCATATGAAATTCAAGGCGATGTCCTTATCGTAAAAATCGAAGAAACCGTTTGGGACTATGGTGAAATGATTGCTGATGCAATGCTTACCCAGCTGCCAAACATCCGATTAGTGTGTGCGGATATGGGCGTTAAAGGCGAATTCAGAGTACGAGAATTATACCCATTGGGCAGTCGTGATGGAACGGTTGAGACACGAACACGTATCCGTGAAAGTGGGTACTTGCTTTGGGTTGACCCTTCAAAAGTCTATTTTTCTGCCCGATTATCCAATGAACGCATCGAAACGCTTGCATCTGCCAAACTCCTTTGCGGCAAACTTGGCCACCCATTGGTCGTATGTGACCCCTACGCGGGTGTTGGCCCAAGTATGGGCGCATTACTCAATGAACCCGGCCTACTCCAGGGTTATTTTGTTGGCGACCTCAATCCTGATGCGGTTGATTTACTTTCACTCAATATCGAGTATCTAGCTTCGCGCCGTAAAGATAAACGCGGAAACCCAGCGGCACCATTACATCCAACAGAACTTCATTGTCGCGACGCCCTTGATTGGATACACGATACTAACAACCTCAATCAAACTGACCTACTTTTAGTAAATCTCCCACATCACAGCATTGAGCATATCGAAGCACTCTTGCCATTGTTAAAACGAAATCAAACCAGCGTATTGCGCGGTTGGGCAATCGTCGAACGCGCAGAACGAGAAGAAAGTGAAGAGGCGATACACCGCGCCATTTCCTCAGCCAACGGAACGGTAGAACAATTCACGTTCAAAGAAGTCAAAGGATTCTCTACAACCAAGAGTTTCATGTGCTTTGAAGCATGGATAAACCTGTCTGCTTGAGCGTTGAGTTCATCAAGCGGGACTGTATCGGGTCAATCATGGAGAACACCGTTACTTGCGTATGCGGCGTAAAAATTGATCTTGCTGGCGCAACACCACGTAAAGATGGAACCAAAGTTTGGTGCAAAGTCTGCGGCACCGTCTCTCTCCATCACCGGGTATAATTGCGCCATTCTGTGAATCATTCTAGCCCAGTAAGTTGGGCGTACTTTTTCTTTTCATATCTTGGCTTTGCAGGGAAAAAAAACCACATCAACGGAATCAGAAATAACGAGGGCAAATTCTTCCCATATTTCAAATCCAGATTTGAATGAAATTCTACATATGATTTGGCATCTGAATCATTTTCACCCGGGATATCAGAACGCACAGCAGAGTAATTTACAGGTTCAACTAAACCCAAGTCATAACCGCTGAACATCATTTCAAAACGAATTCCAGTTGACAAGAATGAACGCTCAACCGTACTTTGTTCATGCGCCAACGCGCCTTGTTCGGTCTTCTTAACAAAGGTCTCACCAGCAATGGTATATTTTTCATCACCCTTGTCGATTTCATCCCCACCTGCTAAATCCAATACATAGGTTGCCGGCATGACGACGAGAAAGCACACTACAACCCCGGTTAACAGGGCCGCACGAAGGGTGGATCGGAACGGTATTCCAGCAATGACTAAGCATTCACTTAAACAGAGCAGAACCAAGGAGACAAGCGTCGCCTTTCGTCCAATTTTTAGCCATCCAACATCTTCTTTCTGCTCAGTCTCAGAAGAGGAATGAGGAGCACCATCATCCGGTGAAGAACCACTTGAATTCTGTTGAGATGAATTGACAGGCTCATCATAATCCCGAAACAACATATACAGTAAAAACGAAGTAGCATTCTCCATTTCTACATTGATCAGCGTTTGTTCCTTATCGATGGCGACCAAAGCCTTGACCTTGGTTGGTGCGGGTTGGCCTTCGGTGTATTGCCCTTCAAATTGAATGACAAGCCAAGCAGAGAGTACCAGATGTATGGCAATCAAAACGGTGCCAGATACCCGCAACACGTCACCGACACGGCTGTGCTGGGGTCGTAGGGCCATAATTTGCCCACCATCCACTCGTACTTGAGTGTTCAATCACTCGTCGACGTGTTGGTCTTCATCCCGTCGACTTCCTGCTACAACACCAGCAAGGGCGATGACAGCCACCATCGAAATTGGAGAGAGGAACGGCAACAAACCAGCATCTTCAGCAAGTTCTTCAGCGGTTGGAGGTGTTGGGTCTTCATCTCCAGTAGTTTGGTTGTTTGAAGATTCAGGAAGTATGAGATTGTCAACATTGATTCCTGCTGCTGCAAGGTCTTCCGCAATATCGTCTAAGTTATGGTTTTCAACTTCAACAATATCGTTGATTGTTGTTGCTTCTTCCATGCCGTTCGTTGCAGTGTTTGCATCAAGTCCAGTCAGGTAACGAATACTCATCTTTGCAGGAGCAGCGTCTGTATAGCCTTGAGTTTCAGGGCCAGCCAAGGTATGCGATCCATTATCGCTTATCACATAGACGCCGACACCAACCATTGCAGCGTGTTCATTGCTCCAAAGAGGCGCCCACATACCATCGTTGTAAGGGAATTCTTCGAATGGTTTAACCGTCTTAAGACGCTCATCAAGGTTCATTCCGAACTGTTCGAGCACATCTTCAAGACCTGATTCTGCGATTGCGCCGAAGACAGCTTCAATACGTTCGCTTACATCTGGTGCATTATCTTCAACAAATGTGCATTCGTTTTGCGAGGCATACGGGGCAGTTTCTCCCTCTTCAACAAGTGCGAAAGTTACACAATAATTGCCTTCTTCAAGAACAGAAACCGATTCCTCAAGTGAATACCATGATTCAGTTCCATCAATGGCCACAGAGTCAGAATAGATTTGAGCTTGATTTGGGTCAACAACCGAGATAGTCATTGTTGCACCCCCTTCATTATCATAATCGACAAATGCTCCATAGAAAGTAACTTCAAGACCATCCGACCAAATGCTTGGGTGGTCGTTTAATTCGGGTCCAGTCCAGTATGTGTCACAGGTCTGAGGCAATTCGAGGAGTGGTGAAGCGGCACCAGTTTCACTGAGTGTTGCAGTCATACACATTGTTGTCTCGCCGTATCCAGTAGGAACAGAAATACCAGTGTCTTCTGACCAATCACTTGACCAATCTTGGTTCGAATCACACGTACTTTCACAGATTGTCGATTCAATTGATGAAAGTGGATTTCCAACATCATCAAAAAGCGTCATTTGTAGGGTGTAATGGTTTTTGACCCCTTCGTCTTCTGCAGTTGTGCAATCTGCAGTATAGTCGTTTACCAACGACCAATCAATAGTACTACCGTCGTTGCAAGTGAAAAGGTTTGTTCCATCAGACTCATCTTCTCCGTTTGTACAATCATTGTTGCCATCATTGACATCTTCCCATTCGAGCATCGACTCATCATCGCATGTAAATTCGGCTAAGTCACCAACCTCTGCTAGTGGCGTTCCGCCGACAAGTTGTGTTTGAATAGTCATAGTATCACCCCATGAATGAATATTGCCAATAAGTTTGCCTGTTGAACCGGCAGGACTGTGACCTGTAAGATAGAGGTATTTGTGAGCAAGAACTTTCCCATTTATATTATTGATAATCATAATTGAAACAGAGCACGATTGCCCTGAAGGGCAAAGATCGCCATCGTCCATGATAGTAACTCCCTCGCCAACGGACCAAACTTGGTCAAAGTCACCGAACCCAACAAGAGTGCACATATTGCCAGTTGTTCCAGGGGCACCGCACATTACAGGCGCACCGCCATCGATTGAAATTTGGACGATAACGGTCGCCCAATTGATGTCGCTTCCTTGATTCATCGTCACATGCGCCAATGCATCATCGGAACCACTGTTCACCGCTTCTTCAGCGTTCATGACATAAAGTGCAAGGTTTCCATCTGTGTTGCCTTCACTTAGTCCGAACCAATCTTCTATTCCGTCGGTAATTCCTTCTCCGAGGTCTTCGCCAATTTGTTCAGCGAATGCTTCCCCAGAGCCTGCTAGCACGTAACCCATCATCATAAACATCAATGGGCTTCCAGGAGGACAGGTCTCGCAGGATTGAACTTGAGTAGTTAAACCATCACCATCTCCAAGGTCAACGGTCAATGTTTCTCCCATTCGGAAATCCCATTCCCCAAATGCTTCCATATCAAAAGTGCCGGAGTCGGTCAATGAATCAGAAATCTCAAGGTCAAATTCTCCAGCATCAAGTCCGAAATCCTCTGTAGGGATTCCATTCACGGAAAAACTGTAGTCAACAGCGCCGGTATAGTCTCCAGCAATATCTCCACAGTCATCACATTCCCAGTATAATTCGTCATTTGATGAGAGATCAGTATAGATCGAATTTGGTGAGTCGAGGCGCCATTTAGACGTAGAATCAGTAATCGAATATCCAATAGAGATTTCCGAATCAAAATCGACAGGGAAATTTTCACCGCCGCCTTCAAACAAGGCATCAATATTCAATCCAATAGCAGCAGACATCTGCATACTGAATTCCATATCTGCTCCAACGAGATTGCTGTTATCATCGAGATATTCTGTGTAAGTCATATCAACGGTCAAAACCTGCTCGAGGCTTTGAACAATATCGATGTCGAAACTTGTAGGGTCTGAGCCGAAAGTGGTTTCATCCCAATCGGTTTGGAGAATCGAATCCGCAAGGATTCCGTGTCGGAGTGTGACGTCTTCGGTTCGACTCCAAACAGAAACATCGTCTCCATTGTTGTCTTGAATGGTTTGTGGCGTGATATCTTCGGAGTGGTGGACATAAACGTTTGAAGCACCAGTTTGTAATTGCCCGATTATGAGATTAAATCCAGCATCATCAGCTGCAAACATAACTTCACCGAGAATTTCAGGAATATCGAGGCCAGTGAAGTTTTCAAGATCTGTATCAACACTGCTCCAATCGTATTCAACACCGTAATAGAATTCAGATGCTTCTGTGGGCACAGCAGCAACGCTACTTAGCGGCGCAAGAGCGACAAGAAGGAGGGCAGTCATCAGCAGGCTAGGTAAGGAACTACGTGCGTTCATAAGTGTCCTTTGAATCGAGGTGTTATCAAGGTATTGCTAGCAAAAATTGCAGAATTGAGCAATATTAGATGGTTTTTGCCTCTTTCGCTTTCCGACAGACTTCGACAAAATTCTCAAACATTTCTTTGCCAAATTCAGAATCGTTGACTTCGGGGTGAAATTGCAACCCAAACCGATTTCCCTCTCCATTTTCCATTCCTTGAACTTTACACGAAGGGCTGCCTGCAGTTATGAAAAAACCATCAGGGACAACATGAACCTCATCATTGTGCGATTCCCAAACAGTTTGTGATTGAGCAGTGTCGGCAAAAATAACCCCGCCACCGTTTTGCAATTCGATTTGCATTGCACCAAATTCAGGCTCAGGAGATTCACGGGCATCACCGCCATAAAAACGCGCCATGAATTGATGACCAGCGCAAATACCGAGGACGGGAACATCAAGTTCGAGATAGGCACCACAATTCCCAAGTTCTCCGGTCAAGCCAACTCTTGCAGCTCCGCCAGAGAGAATGATTCCATCGACCTTGCGTATATCTTCAATCGGCGTGGTGTTTTCGATAATTTTCGTATCGACCTTTAGGTATCGAAGCATTCGCCATTCTCTGTGAGTCCATTGCCCGCCGTTATCTATGACGTCGATGACGAGTGGTTGTCCATCCATGCTTTCACCTGTATTTTCTCCTGTGTTGGTCGAATAACCTTGAACATGCCGCACCAAAAGCGTAGAAGAATGGATTGATGGTGCAGGAGACTAACCGATGGGCATGGTGCGAGTCTTGGTGGTTGGTGCTGGGCTGGCTGGCCTTGCTTGCGCGCTTGAAGCAACAACATTGGGCCATCATGTCGTCGTTCTTGAGCGGTCTTCGAGAATTGGCGGCCGCGGCACAACGCAAAACCTCGACGAATTTCCAATGGGCTATGGCCCCCACCTTTTTCTCAAGAAAGGTCCTTTCCATGACCTTGTTCGAAAATTAAGCCGAGTTAAACTGGCCGCCACCCCACTCCGTCTGCACCGGACCGAACTCATCGGACAAGGTATCGTCCGACCATCCGAAGACATCAAAACTGCACTCACCAACAAACGAATTTTACGCGATGCAAACCACGAACATCCTTTGGTAGAGGGGTGTCAATTTCTTGCATCATGGGGCGGGCAAGCAAACGAACTCCGATACACAGGATTGCAAAAAAGCCAACTCATGGTTTCAAACGAAGGTTGGGCAGGAATGGTCGGACGCCTTGCAGCCGCTCTGGATGAAGTTGGCGTATTCATTGAGTGTGGCCCAGAAGTACAACGTATTGAGCAGGGCAAAGTGTTTCTCACAGACGGCAGAGATATCGAGACCGATGTTATCGTTCTTGCATGTGGCCCCTCCGCTGCAAAAAAAATCGCCGGTACAATGGATGAACAACGTTCGAAAGATTTGTTTTCACCACTCAAACGAATTTCAGCAAGTTTTATCGAAGTTGGTCTTGATTCAAAATCCCTTTCCGGAAAGCACGCGGTGATCGACACTCAGAACAAATACATCGTACTCGATTACCGAGCGATTCAACCACGCCTTGGGCGTGAAGGAAGCCATCTCTCCGCTCTTGCAATAGGCGGTCTTGAATCGGACCCGGGTGAAACAAGATATGCTACAGCGAACGAACGTCTTGATGCACTCAAATCGTTCCTTGACAAGAGAGCCAGCGGATGGCAAGACCATGTCATTCAACAATCTGAACAATCTAAAATCACGCTCCATGATGCTGGCACTTCACGAATCCCACAACTAGCGATGGCCGATGTCGGTGTGCTTTTTGCCGGCGCTTGGGTAGAAGGAGAGCACATACTTGCCGATGGAGCAGTCAACTCAGGCCGATTAGCAGGGAGAACGATTGCAGCCGCCAAACGTTGAACACTTATCCACCTCCTACCAATGGGCGAGTCATGCGCTTCGTTTCATGGAACGTCAACGGCATCCGTGCCGCAATAAGAAAAGGAATCGATGCTTATTTTGATGCGTTTGATGCAGACATTATCATGCTGCAAGAAGTACGTGCATTGCCTGAACAATTACCAAAAGATTGGGATTGGCCAGAAGGCTACCAAGCCCACCTCCACTGTGCAGAAAAAAAAGGCTATTCTGGTGTTGCAACCCTTTCTCGGCCGGGGTTTGAAAGCATTGAAACAGGCATGGGGGGCACCGTTGATGAAGGCGATACAGAAGGCCGAATTTTAGTAACAGAACATCAAGGATTCACCTGTATTAACACCTATTTACCAAGCGGCTCGAACAAACAAGAACGGCAAGAATTCAAAGATGCATGGATGGGCGAATGGCGTACATTCCTTTCCCCTTATCTTGCATCGAAACAACCAGTCATTGTGTGTGGCGACCTCAACATCGCTCACACCGAAGACGATATTTGGAATTCAAAAAGCAATGCAAAATCAAGTGGTTTTTTGCCGCACGAACGAGAATGGTTTTCCAACCTCCTCGCAGATGGATGGACGGATGCGTTCCGAGAACATGTTGGTGATGGTGAAAAAATCTATTCGTGGTGGTCAAACCGTGGACAAGCCAGAGTGCTTAATCGTGGCTGGAGAATCGATTATTTCCTTCTCAACGCGGCTGCGGCTGCGTTGGTAGAAAACGTTAGCATTGAACGCCAAGGCGGCATTGATGTTTCAGACCACGCGCCCGTGATATTGGATTTGAAACTCTAGGGGCTTTCTTCAATTTCTGCAAAGTCGACCAATAAAGCGTCGACGATATCGCGTAATGATTGAAGACTGGTGTGTTGGATTTTCACCGTAAGATGAATCTCTCCATTCTTTTCAAATGAATTCCCTTCACAGTTTGAACGCTGTGATGCTGCGAGAAAAAGAGCCGCGAGTTCAGCGTTTCCAACCCATTCAATTGTTGCTTCATGCAACTCGCTCATGTCAACTGGTAGAGGTGGGCTATTATGAGGATGACTCGTCGCAGAACCATGGCGAAGGGAAGTGACGAGTTTCCAGTTCTTGCTGGAACCGGCGGCGTCGCCCTTGGGGAGGCACGAACGAACCATGAGGGCCGGAAAGCAATTTTGTTGGTCCGAGGTGACGAGGATACCTTGGAATTCACTGCATTAGTTGCGACCATGGGAATCTCCATCGTAGAAACATTACACCAACCAGGGCACATCGACCCGCGCGGTTATTTTGGTAAAGGCAGGTTACAAGATGTCGCTGATGAACTCACTTCACGCACCCTTCCTTCTCACCCCTGGCAAAATGTGGACTTGGTGCTCATACACACCAATGCATCTCCCCGACAATTAGTCAGCGTAAGTGAAGCGGTTGGAATTGAAGTTTGGGATCGAGTCAGATTACTTCTTTCTCTGTTCACCTCTCACGCTTCTTCACTCGAAGCAAGAACTCAAGTTCGTATTGCACGTATGCAAAGTGACCGCACCGTTCTCCGCGAACTAGCGAATCAGGAGACGACAGGTGAAAGAGCAGGATATGGTGGTGGAGGTAGCACTGCATTACAAGCCATTATTGATAATATGAATCGGGAACTTACCCACCTGCGTAAACGCCAGAAAAAACACGCTGTTGCCCAATCGGAACGAAGAAAACAACGCACACGAGGCGGTGCAATGACCGTCGGTTTGGCAGGCTATACCAATGCTGGGAAATCAAGCCTTTTCCTCGCTCTTTCGGGTAAAGAAGTGCTCGTAAAGGACAAATTATTCTCGACTTTAGAGACTACAATCGGCCGAATGGAGGCCAGCCCACGCGTACTCTTGGCTGACACCATCGGTTTCATCGATCATCTACCGAGTACGACGCTTGATGCTTTTCGCGCAACGCTGGCAGAAGCACTTGAAAGTGATTTATTGCTCATTTTAGCAGACGCGAGCGACAAACCTGAAGAATTAGAACGAAAATTATTCACTTCACGCAGCGAAGTATTCACTCGTTTCTACGGTGAAGAAATCGACGAAGAATTTCCATGGAAATCAGTAGATTCATCCGTGGTCAATCACGTTCTTACCGTCTTGACGAAATGCGACCAAGCAACTGAGGCCCAGAAAGAGGAAGGCATTGCAACCGTTGCAGCCCTCGGCTTACCCGACCCAATCCTCATTTCCTCGCACTCGGGGGAAGGTATGCAGGAACTCAAAGATACGATACTTTTGCATCTCTTCGGTCCGCCGATGAATTTGCTTTTACTACCTGTTCCTGCGGAAGGTGGTAGGGCTGTAGAAGGTTTAGTTTCAGATGTTTACGACGCTGGATTAGTTTCGGACCGAACCAATCACGATGATGGTAGAGTGGAATTGCGTGTTTGGATACACGACCATGCTTTAGCAAGGTTACTGGCACACTCTAAACACCGCATTGAAGTGAAGTAGGACCGTGTTCTACGCAAAGCATGGCCGAGCCAGAAGAGGACACTTCTGCGGCCGAGTCCACGCTTGAAACGGCAAACTACATCGATGAATTGACCGGATTATCAGAGCCGAAAGGAGAACTCACGTTTGCCTCTTCAAACACCATTCTTACAATGCCCGACCCAAAAATGCACCCAATGGGGCAAGCCATCGGCGTGTTTCTGTTATTCGTCTGCCTGCTCGGGTTTCTCAACGGCATAGATTACGCGTCGCCAGACTCAGGCCTCGTTCGTCCAGATGAATTCGTTTACCGCCTTTCCTTGACCGCTCCAGACGAATCTGCAACATTCCAAGGCGTGGTGTATGACCATGAAAATCAGCCTTTAGAAAACGTAACAGTTTATGTCTCATGGCACGGCGATGGTATTTGGAACTCAACACAAATCCAAACGGATACAGACGGCTCATATGTGTTTGAACGACTCAACCCAGGGTTAACGCGCGTCGACATCATTGTCAAACGAGACGGCCATCTCGATGTCTATGCAAATCGCGTTTTGCTTTCACCACCTGCGTTGATTGAACCGACCGGCTTCACCACTATCGATTTCAGAGTGCCTTCCGCGGAAGACTTCGCCACCCAACCATGCAGCAACGGAGCAGACGAATGCGAAATACGGAACATCGACATGACACCCACTCAAATGGAACATCCACTGATGGACCCGGGTGCCTCAAGCATTTACATCAGCATCGGATTTGCTTTTATGGGTCTGGCATTGATTGCGACTGGATTTACCCTTTGGGCAATGAAAAACGGCTCAATAGTTGTTCTACGAACTGCAGCAGGCCTCTCGTTTTTCGGAATGGGCCATTATTACACGGCATGCTGCTTCGGAATCCTCGCATTCATACTCACTTTTGCCGTACCAAGACGCTACATCCCGATGGAAGAAAAATCCTCGTTAAGCGAGGAACTATGATGCAAGCCCGCCGTCCAACTTAAGGGGGCTCAGCCCAACAGGCCGGCATGGACCTCTTCACCTCGGCATGGATGACGCGGTCTCTTGGCGAATCAGTATCCGCCCTTCATCTTGAGCAAGATGGAGGAGTTTTCGCCGGGGGATGGGATGGGTGTCTCAAGCATTGGAATGTAGAAGGCGAACTGGTGTGGTCAACTCGACTGCCAGACCGAATCACCGTTCTTGCCATCCATGAAGGCACGGTGTTTGCGACAGCTGGGTTGCACATTGTTTGCCTTGAAGCCGCTACAGGCGACCAAAGATGGAGCCATGCCTTAGAAGGCAGCGCCGATTCCCTTTATGTCTTCGAGGAACGCTTGTATGCCATCTCTTCGGTCTACGATATCGAACACAACGATTTTCTCGAATCAGCCGTTTGGAATTTTTCATTTGACGGCACGATGAACTGGATTCAACGAATGGACGAAAGGCCTTGGACTCTCCTGGAATTCAAAGGAAAACTGTGGTTTGGTTTAGGCCGGCCAAAATGTGGCTTTTCAGCGATTGACTCACAAGGAAAAAGCACCCACACTTCTGCCGATACCGACTCCCCCATCACCTGCGGTTCTACAACCGCTTCAGCCATGTTGTTCGGCCATGCCAACGGTGCTGTTTCAAATCACAAGGGGAAGGTAATTTTTTCTGAACAAAGTGCGATAGAACTTCTTTATGCAACTTCTGGGGGCTATGTTGCCGCATTGGAAGACGGTACCGTTCTCTCAAGAAAAGGGAAGACCGAAGTCTGGTTTTCGGATGGAGACGCAGTATCTGTTCAATCTGGAGGGTTTTCATTCCAAGGCCACCCGACTCATTGGGCATGCCGCTGGTCAGGGTCCGAAGGAAGTATCGAGATACGAAACATCGACTCAGGTGAACTTTTGATGACAACCCCGAGCGATCGTTGTGAATCGATTGCTTCAGATTCAAACCGCCTCGCTCTCGGATTTGAGAACGGTCAAATCCGCCTCTGGGAAGCCAGCATGTTCGAACGGCGAATGTTGAATGAGCATGAAACCGAAGAGAAAGATGAACGGAAATCAGCGCTTCAAGAGAAACTCAGCGCCCTTCGGGACCGTTGAAACGCTTCATTTCATTGGTCATCCCAAACACTGATTGGGGTATCAGCAACACTGCTTGAATCGATATCTGCACCCACCGTGTATTGCTGTTGCGGCATTTGACCCAACGTTTGGTTTTCTTGGGCCGGCACCTGCGTTCCGAGCGCCACCCCTTGTTGAGGCATGTAGCCAATCGCTTGGGTAGGTTTTCGACCAGTGAGTAAACCGATGAGAAGAAGCAGCCCACCGAGCCCACAACAGCACGAGCCGGCAACTCCGAGAAGACCACTACCGAATAATCCCAAAAGGCCATCGGCATACGCCAAATCAAGTTTGTCTTTGTCCATGAAATAGATCTGGGAATCACTTGTAATGGTATATTCTTCACCAATGGAACATTCATAGTTCGTTTCAATATCGGTGGTGGCGCAAACATAGGCGAAAAGAATCCGACCATCATCTAGAAGCGGGTCGAGCATCTCATCTGTAAAGGCCAACTTATCTTCTGAAGGGGCTTTACAGGAAAAATCACCGGAATCTTCTGTTACATCAACTCCTTGCGAATCCGTAACGGTGAACGTTATGTTTTGGCAGGCATCGGTTCGACCATCACCATCTGCATCAAGATATTCTCCATCCATCATGATGTACCAGCCAGATGAACCGAGGCCATCATCGTCTGTATAACTATACGTAAACGAGGTGTTCGGCCCTTGAACATAATCTTCAACAATAACATTGTTTATGTCATCAAGTCCATTAGAACCGCTCATCCAAGCACCTCCAAAAGAAGCCAAAGCAAGCGCGATGCAGATTCCGCCAATAATGAGCAGCGGTTTGTTTGCCATGCTAAATCGTGTGAATGGCGGTATTTAAGAGAATTGCTAGAGTCATCCGATATCTTTATGATATCATTATAATAGCATTCGGCGGAGAGACTCATGCTAGCAGCAGCCGCAGCCCAAGAAACTGAAGCCAAATCAGATGAAATAATGTTCAAAGATGTCAATAAAGCCACTATCAACGGGTTCATCGGAATAGCAATACATTGGATTGCTCTCCCTGCCGTGTTCTTGGCCCTTTTCGTATTCTATGTCACCTGGCCCACCGCCATTCTTGGAGGGGCCCTTCAATTGGCAGTCATTCTATTCTGGTTCCTCATGTTCAACAGTTATTTGATCATCAATCCAAACGAAGGCGCAGCATTGCAATTTTTTGGAAAGTATTCAGGTACTGTGGACGATGAAGGTTTCCATTTCCTCCTCAACCCGATGTATGAAAAGCAGAAAATATCGCTCCGAATTCGTAATTTCGAATCGACCAAACTCAAGGTAAACGATGTCAACGCGAACCCTATTGAAATTGCAGCCGTCGTCGTCTGGAAGGTTGTTGATGCTGCTGAAGCACTGTTTGAAGTTGATAACTACCATGATTATGTTCAAATCCAAAGTGAAGCTGCTTTGCGAGCAATGGCAACCAAGTATCCATACGATGTCATCGAGGAAAAAGACTTTGGCGGAATAGCGCTATCCAGCCACCAAGAAATCATCGCCCAAGAACTACAATTATCGGTCGAAGCGCGCTTGAAGCGGGCTGGAATCCAAGTTCTTGAAGCACGAATCAGCCACTTGGCCTACTCTCAAGAAATCGCACAAGCCATGCTCCGACGCCAACAAGCAAGTGCTGTTGTGGCTGCACGTAGCGAGATTGTCAAAGGGGCAGTCGGAATGGTTGAAATGGCGCTTGAGCAACTGAGTTTAAAGAACATCATCGAGCTTGATGAAGACAAGAAGGCATCCATGGTTAGCAATTTGTTGGTCGTGCTCTGCTCTGAAACTGACACTACGCCGGTGGTCAACACGGGAACTTTCTAGCAGTGAGGTGTTCTCTTGATTACCGAACTGTTGCCGGCATCTCCCCCGGGCATCATTGTAGCTCTCGCTCTGTTTGGCTATGCCACCTATAGTTTTGTCAATGGAGGAATACATGCCAAGGGTCACGGTTGGAAGACAAAAGAGGAAGCCCCCAAGCCATATTATATCACCCAGTGCCTCGTTATACTAGTAGCACTGGGGCAATTTACCGCTCTTGCGATTAAGCATTTTACGAGAATCTAAAGGGGCGACTTCGACATGACAAAAAAGAAAATTCTTTTGCGCTTGGACTCCGAACTCCATGAACAACTTCGGTTATGGGCAGAACGCGACTTCCGTTCGTTGAATGCACAAATTGAATTTTTATTGAAGAAAGCACTGAAGAAAGAAGGAGAGGAATAGCAATGAAAGTGGAACCAGGGCAAGAATTAGGCTTTATCTCAAGATGGTTTGGATTTGGAGGGTGGCGGGCGATGTCACTTAAAACCCGAATTTTCACTCAAATTATCTATCGATTTATCTTTTTACTTGGCTTGGCTGTTCCGATTATTGGTTACGGCATGGTCACAGGTTCTGACCCCGGAGGACTTACCTTGCTCGGAATGATGGTTGGTTGGTTCTTGATCTTTCAGGCAATGATTAATTTTGTATTCATCGAAGGCTCGCGATAACTTCGTTCTTCATTCAGATGAACGGGGACCAGTCATTTCTTCTGGGCGAACCCAAGCATCGAATTCTTCATTGGTCACAAATCCAAGTTCAAGCGCTGAAGCACGTAATGTCGTACCCTTTTCATGAGCGTTTTTAGCAATCTTTGCAGCCTTGTCGTAACCAATGCGGTTGTTAAGTGCAGTTACTAACATCAAAGAGTTCTCAAGATGAGATGCGATGTTTTCCTTGACCGGCTCCATTCCTTCAACACATTTCGTTCTGAAAGCAGTGCATGAATCTGTAAGGAGGTGGATGGAATGAAGAAGATTGTGAATCATCATTGGTTTGAAAACATTCAATTCGAAATTTCCTTGGCTTCCTCCAATGGTAATCGCAGTATTATTCCCCATCACTTGGCAACACACCATGGTCATTGCTTCTGCTTGAGTTGGATTGACTTTTCCAGGCATAATAGATGACCCAGGCTCATTGGCAGGCAAGGATAATTCTCCGAAGCCACATCGAGGACCCGAGCCAAGCCAACGAACATCATTGGCAATTTTCATCAAAGATACCGCGAGGGTATTGAGTGCCCCCGATGCTGCAACAATGGCATCATGTGCCGCAAGTTGAGCGAATTTATTCTCAGCCGAACAAAAGGTTAGGCCTGTAATGTTGGCAATTTCATCTGCAACCATTTGGGCAAACAAAGGATGTGTATTGAGGCCAGTGCCAACCGCAGTACCTCCGAGGGCAAGTTCAAACAAATCATCGAGGGCGAAATCGATTCGGCGTAAATCCGCATCGAGTTGAGCGACCCAGCCCGAGACTTCTTGCCCAAGAGTAAGTGGCACAGCATCCATCAAATGTGTCCGGCCAATTTTGACAATATCCTTCCAAGCCTCTGACTTTTCAGATAATGCGTTCCGAAGTGCCCGAACACTCGGTAACAAGGAGTGGGTGATGGCTTCAGCAGCAGCAATGTGCATTGCAGTGGGGAAGGTATCGTTCGAAGATTGGCCGCGATTGACGTGGTCATTGGGATGCACAGGTGTTTTTGAGCCAAGAACTCCACCTGCAAGTTCAATGGCCCGATTCGCAATGACTTCGTTGGCATTCATGTTTGATTGAGTGCCACTGCCAGTTTGCCAAACTCGAAGCGGGAAGTGCTCATCGAGGCAATTATCCAAAACCTCTTGCGAAGCGGCAATAATCAGGTCGCCAATCTCGGGATCAAGTTGTTTTAATGCGACATTTGTTTTTGCAGCCGCTTGCTTGAGAATTCCAAAAGCACGAATGACGCCCACAGGCATTGTATCGTCTCCAATATCAAAGTTAATCAGAGAACGGGCTGTTTGACACCCGTAGTATTTGTCTGCAGGAACTTCAAGTTCACCCATGGTGTCGGCTTCGATACGAACATCGGCCATGTCCAATGCTCGGGGCTGAACTTCTTCACAGTTCGCACAGGCCCCCCATTGTGAAAGCCAAGAGTGAGGTTCGAATAGAATACACGCGCAGTAGTCCGGTAATATTGTTTTTCAGGAGTAATTATGCGAAATGGGTCGAGGAGAACCCATTTCGGTTAAAAAGAAATAGACCCTCGACTAAATAGCGCACTGCGCCATAATGACGATGCTAGGCAATCTTCGATTACTGAAGTGTAACTCGAATAATCTGTTGCGGCGTGCTGGGGCGGTCCCCGGGGAGTTTATCGCACATTTCGATTGACTTGACAACATCCATTCCATCGATAACTTCTCCAAAGACAGCGTGGTTTCCATCAAGCCAAGGAGTTGGGATGGTTGTGAGGAAAAATTGCGAACCTCCCGAATTCGGCCCTGAGTTTGCCATCGAGAATATTCCGGGCTTACTGTGCTTGAGATTCAATGCCGAGCGTTCACAAGGAATTTCCCAGCCAGGTCCACCGGTTCCAGCACGTCGTGATGTAGGGTCGCGGGAATGTGGGCATCCGCCTTGGATCATGAAGTTCTCAATTACGCGGTGAAAGTGCAGACCGTCATAGTGACCCGCTTCGACCAATCGCACGAAATTGGCGACGGTGTCAGGTGCTTCTTCGTGGTAGAGATTAATGGTAATGTTACCTGCACTGGTTTCCATAAGGGCTTGCATAGAACTCCCCAGCCACCGGGGGGTCAAGAGCATTCTCCTACTTCCCTACCATTTATGCTCGAAAAATCAAACTTTCAACCAAGGACGGAAGTGTTGGTCAGCATACGCCCGAGCATAATCTGCAGGATATCCAGCGGTGACCAATTGTTGCTCGTAAGCGAGTTGTTCAGCCGTAAGTGTTGGGTCAGCAGCAGCCAAAGGCACCCCGGCAATGGAAGCGTAAGCCATCTGTTGCTGTTCAAACAACTTATCTTCACTACTTTCGCTTCGTCCACGGACAATCAATACAAGTGAAAGAAGGAGAACCACTCCTGCTCCAATTATGATTACGAGCGTCATAGGGGCCATTCCAAAGAAGTCAGAACTCGATTGAGCGCCATCGGCATCATTCTTTCCGCCTTCGTCTCCAGTTGTTTCATCATTACCGCCATCGGTGACATTATCGTTGAGAGTCAGATTGTCATCCAAAGTAGCGTTCTCATCGGGATTGATTTGCTCATCCACGGTTTCGCAACCATCTGGTCCCACAATTGTTTCAGCAGGGGTATCTGGGCATTGGTCATTGACATCATCTACTCCATCATCATCAGCATCAGTATCTGCAGCTGGGCAACCATCGCCGCCAACTCCATTCGGGACTCCAAAGACCTCAGGACAAGCATCTCCATCTATTCCAGACGAATTATCGCCATAGGAATCGCCATCGGAATCGAGCGATTGGCTCGGATCGAAAGGCCATAAGTCATTCAAATTGGAGACTCCATCGCCATCGAGGTCAGCACACCCGGTGCGATCAATGGTAGAGTCGCCAAAAGTGGTCGGACAATCATCGATAAGCCCATCACCGGTATCTGTGGTGTTGAAACCATCGCGGTCAACATCATTCACCCACAACTCTTCTTCATTCTGAATAAAGAATGGAGTGCCCGTTTGCTGATTATTGGATTCATCCGATTCCATTAATTCTTCATCAGCATCGATGGTAAGTCGACAATTGTAGATTCCAGATGCTCTTTCATCTACCGTTGTATAGGATTCGACATCCGAGCCAAAGGTGGTGTTGTATTCTCCACTAACAACGACGGTTTTAGTAATCATTCGAGCAACTTCTTCTCCACTTGAATCAATGAGGTCAAGATGAAGGGTAATGGTAGTAGCATTGGCATTTCCACGCAAACTAACCAACTCCCATGTAATTTGGACTTCGGAGCCAGAGGTATGATTGGTCGGGCAGGCGAGAGAGGAAATGCTGACATCAGCAGGAGCCGAATCCAAACCTTCAACGGAAAGATTGTACAATCCAGCGCCATTGTTTGCATCAATGATGAGTACGTAATCCTTACTCATACCTTCGTATTCGGTGTCATATGAAGTGAAGACTGGCCCATAACTGGTATTGTCAACATAGGCGATTAAATTGCCACTTGCATCTTGTAGAGTAGCAGTGAAGGGGAGGGTAGGGTCGGCAGTAAAGTCAATTTCGAAATTCTTACCATCGTTGACAGTGAAAGCAAAAACATCAGAATCATCGAAGCCACTAAAACATCCTTCGCCCATGATTGTTGGATTTTGACCGATATTGAGTCCATTGCCAGCAGGGACATCCTGTCCTAGGCCGAGGTCATCTTGCTGCCCGCAATTGAACGAATTCGAGTCAACGCCTTCGGTTTCGATAATGAGCGTGTAAACACCTAAACTCGACCAACTTTGTACGCTGATAAAGAAAGTTCCACCGGTTCCGGAAAAGTCTGTACTGTCTTCTGTGCTAATAGTTTCATCAACTGATCCTGCCAACCAACCTCGTTCAAACCATTCACCTTGGTCGTCATGGAGGTAGATATCAGCATCTTGGTCAGGCGAATTAACCAGCGTCACTGTTAGATTAAGTCCAGGAGAGATGTAAATTCGGTACCAGTCTTCGTCATCAACATCTGTGTGGACGCACCCAGTTATTGTTGCCGAAATATCGGTGCCCAAGCTAACATAATCACCAGCATCTCCACCAGCATCTCCACCAGACATGGCATCATCTTGAGCTGGGCATGACGTTGCTTTCGAATCAATCAGAATCATCTCAAATGATTCTTCAGTGTTGTCACCCTCATTCTTTTCATTAATTTGTTCATCGGAATCAACCATTACTATAATTGAATAATTGCCGCCTTGGGAGTTTGCAGGAATCATGGCTGAGAGTTGGAAGAGACCACTTTCATTGACGTCCAAGGCAGAGATGCTCATGTTACCAATCTCAACATCATGGTCCGCTAAAGTGCCCTCAACCGAAAGCCATGCGGTAAGTAAGGATGCAGAAGCAAGTTGTGTCCCAGTATTGTTCACTTCAACATCCACTATGATGCTGCTTCCAGCACTTGATGCGAGTGGTGCCGAGATATTATCGATGACTAAGTTCGGCGCTGGAGTTGAATAATTGGTCCATATATCCAAGGTCCAATTCACTCCTGTTCCTGAGCGTGAGAGATTGACGTAATATGTTCCGCCTATGCCATCATATGAAGTACCAAACGTAGAGACCAACCCCTCAGTTGCTCCAAACGCAAATGAATAATCAATAAAATCAAGGTTTCCATTGACCAATTCAATGTAGGCGGCAACAGATTCGTTGAGAGTGAGTGTGGCATCAAGAGAGTGATTCGCAGGGACAACAAAAGCAAAGACATCATTCGCCTCAACTCCATCTATGCACCCATTATAGGACGCTGTGACATTGGTGCCCATTGGAGTCGAAGCATTCGCTTCGTTCTGCGGGGCATCACTCCCAAGGCCAGCATCATTTTGTCCATTTGGATGCAGGTCATCACAAGAGTCGCCAATCAACATTACACCAGTTGACCAGAGGAGATTATTCGATTCATTGTGTTCTGTGACG